>Ga0126342_10005910_pt1 | contig 21548 bp, 22 predicted proteins | sample Cyp1metagenome_FD_92528 | JGI IMG/M metagenome (GOLD analysis project Ga0126342, IMG submission 92528) | Coral microbial communities from Lord Howe Island, Old Settlement Bay, Australia - Cyphastrea 1 metagenome | ecosystem: Host-associated > Invertebrates > Cnidaria > Coral ... | reverse complement strand
TGGATAAAATCATCTTAGACTGCGCAAAAACGTTTTTGGTGTAATCATCTTAGGGACGCAGCATTTTGACACCACTCCTCTCCCACTACACTACCTTTCGTCCGCCTCCGCCTGCTCTCAAGTATACCGAGGGGTCGGTTTTGAGAACAAAGAAGTGGTCAATAGTGCGTGAAGGCACACTCTACAATGGCATGTAATGAAATGATTGTAACGGTCGAGTGTCAACCGAAGGTTTCGATCTCGAGGCATTTGCTCTTTGTGGGGCGCTTTCGAGCCATGAATCTCGGAGAACTGAAGGAGATCTTTGACTCCGCAGGTTTACCCTTGGTGAGCTCAACGAGCAGCACAACTGGCACAACTGGCACAACTGGCACAACTGGCACAACTGGCACAACCTCAGCTTCAGCTGGGTCACCTGGATCTGGATCGGATGCAGTGGACACGTTGGACACGTTGGACGCGGAGCTCGAGGTGCAGCTTGTGCTGAGCCAAGAGTCGGAGGCATTGGCGAAGTCCATGTGGAGACCACTGAGGACCACTGGCGATCAAATCAGTGTGGTTTCCTTCAACATGCTCCTCAAAGGTGGGGTATGGATGGGTATGGTGGAGTGTTATGAAGTTATGAACATCTTTTATTGGTGCGATGGAAGGATTGGGGCCCGTGTTTGCCAAGAACTTCTTGGCCAAGTGCAGCAAGCAGGGGATGAAATGCAACTGTGCTTTGTTTGGAACTGTCTCAGAAAAGGGATCAATAACATTCAGGTAAAACAAGACTTGAGGCTTTGACCAGAAGCCCTACTACCCGAACATTCCAGCAGCATTGAGATCTTGGCAATGGCGAAAACAGCAACTGCAACAGTTAATTTGTGGTATAGATGCGGATGTCTACTGCAACCCGGCAGCGAATGCGAGTCGAAGTTTTGCAAAGGGATGACAGTCTGACAAGGGCCAGTCTCTTTAGCAGCTAAGCAAACTTTAGCTGAAAGCATGCAGAACTTCATGCTACAGTGTGTTTTGCCAGTGTTTTGTCAAAGTTTCACTAGTCACTAGTCTTTACATGTTTCTACTGAGGTATGCAGGAAGTGGAATGCAGCACCTTTGCGCAGGAGTTCAGCTTCCTGGCACAAAATGGCTACAGCGCAGTGGCACCAAAGGATGATTCAAAGGCGGACATGCTGCACCAGTGGATGTTTAAAGATGTGTAAGTGGAACATAGTGGAACTATATGGAACTATATGGAACTATAAGAGGTTGTTCAACATTGTGCACCGATCTTGTGCTTCCCTCCTTCCTTTGGGATTCGAAAGGAAGTGTCGGACATGTGCAATGTAGGTGAGCTGTGGTGAGCTTAAAGAGTTCAAATGTATGTGCAAGACGTGTTCCGGACACTTGCCAGGGCAAGATTCCGGAGCTTGCCAAGTGCGCAATTTTCTTCAAGATGGAGAAGCTGCAGAATATTTGGCACGAGCATCGTTCACGAGTGGTTCTTTGTGCCCTGAAACACCAAAGCGGTCAGGCGGCTGTTTGCAGAATCCTGTCATGATTTGGCGGGGTTCGACAAGGTTGCATGTTCGAAGGGGTGTGCACCAACATGCTTGACTTAAAGTGGATTAAAGTGGAGAAAGATTGTGAGACCACATTTTCACATACTGTAGGTTGTTTGCATTAAGACACCCCGTATTGTATGAATGATGGTCCCTATGGCCTATGTTTTTTTCACTTTCTAAATCCTGTTTCTGGTGGTGTCTCAGGCAAGTTTGTGCTGGATCGGACCTAACCACGTGCAAACACAAAGGCACTAAGTGACTAAGTACTGCGCCTCAAGACCCCTGCAGAATTTACAAGTCTCCACCTAATACACACAGTGCGGTGAAGGAAGGTAAAGTGATGTACCAACTTTCCGACTGGCTGTTAGGAGAGCCACCTACTATACATAAACTTCTTCCTCTTGGAAGGGGGCATGGGATGTGTGGGAACACTAAACGCTGGACAATTGGAGCTTGTGCAGTCAAGTCCTTCATCTTTCTGTCTGTATCACATCATATTATGGGAGAGATTCAATGCGCAAGAAAGATACCACGGATTAGAAAGGTCCAGGTGCTCAATGGTGAGACAGCGGGCGAGAGCTGGGCAGGTGATCTATTTTGCAAGTTGTCATCTTGAAGGTGCGCCCAGTGAAGGCCGTACACGCCTGACGCAGCTCAGGAGGGGATGGAAAGGTCGATGACATTCGATGACAACGATGTAAATCCGGAAATCCATTTCAATTCGTTGAATTTTCCTTTGGCACAAGTGCATTCAATAAAGAACACGGGAATTTGTTGCGCAACTGATACGAGACCAGTGACTTGGAAATTCTCACAGTGAGTTGCGCTCAAAAATCAACATGTTGCGTCAGGAAGGTTTTGCAGTCGATCCGCAAACACCAAGAGCAAAGCGGATTCGATGCGTCTCGTTGCGTAGCTTGGACAGGATTGCCAAGAGAATAGACAGAATAGGGACAACAACATGCATGTACATACCATGTATACATACCATGTATTATATACTTAATATATATATATAGTATGTATGTATACATACACATATTATATTATACATATTACATATTTATATAAATATGCATCTAAGTTGTGTGATTTGACATGTGGGGTGGAGTCAGACTACATTAGTGAGGACAAGGTATGGAAAGTGCACGTGTAAAACGCTTGGCACCCCGAAAGATGATCGTCTACAAATCTTTCACTCCAACATAGAACATAGATACCACAGTGGTCCAAGACTCCAAGAGTGATTTGGCAGTTCATACTATGCTGAGGATGATTGCAAGAAATCTGGTGTACAGTTGTCAGTTCTGATCCTCAAGCACCAATATCACCCCAAATGCTCAAGCCCACTGTAGAACAATAGGATCCTCAAAAAGGATACCACAAAGAACTCTGTGATCCAAAATTCACGAGGCGGGGAACAGATTCCTGGCCCTTCATACTCTCCGTAGAGACCGCAGTCTTTGAACCAATCCTCAACTTGACAGATCATGCTATGCCCAGGGCATCTAAGACTATTTCAGAATACTGTGCAGCGGCCTTCCGAGCATTACCGAACCTTGCGGAACCGAGGCCATGGTCTTTACCGGTGATTTCAACGAAGATGAAAGTGGACCAGTGGCAAGGTCCTTGGCATTAAAACCCGGAGACAGAGTACCTTTGATGCAGCACCAGTCACAGGAGTTTGTCAGCTCCCTGCCAAAGTCCATACCCCAAACATGATCACGTTGTCATGTGCATTTGAATATCTCCATGTGTCTTGTTCCGCTGATTGCAGTCCCCAGCACCATAATATGTGTAAACTGTAATCTAATGTCGTATGATTGATTGTGATAAATTGTGTACTTTCTTAACCTTTCTTCGGAGCACAGGTGGAAGCTGAAGCTGGTGAGTTTGAGCTGATTGATCACGGTCTTTACCTTGCAGATATCTACGATCCAAATACTGGGCCATTCTCGCTGCGGCCACCGACATTTGGAGCTCCTCCAACTTCTGGAAAAACAAAGCTGCGAGCGATTGATTTCATGCACCTGTGCATAGAAAAGAAAGCGAAGAAATCCTTTGAAGATCTTTGAAGCACTTTTGTCGGCTCAACATGCCCAATACAATACAAGGACCCAATATGACCCAATAATGCTTGTTTGTTCATCATTGTTCATCATTGTTCATCATTCTTCTTGGCTTGGTCATTCTTGGTCGTTCTTTGTCCGTGCATGCTTAGATTCGCTTAGATGTGTTCAGACGTGCTCAGGTTTTACACTTGCAAGACTCTAAGCCCAGTGGCTGTTCGCGCACCCTTCACCCCAGAACAGCAGGAAGCAACTCTTGAGAGGTCGATTCCAGCTGAATGGCACTTCAGCGACCACGTCCCGCTTGGTGCTGTCTTCCAGGTTTCAACGAGTGAAGACAGTCAAGAGAAAGTCATGATTGTATAGAAACACAGACGCTGCGATACTGACAGACATGTACAGACGTCTCAATGTACAGATATTCTTAGTGTCAATGAGTGCCACTAAGTGTCACTGCACCCTTGCGAAAATGGAGAAGAATGAGAAGAAAAGGCCGCAAAGATCAGTCAACCGATCGCTCCAGTGCAATTCCACAATTGGAACGATCAGATAGGGCAGAAACTCACCAGGTGTTTTAAACTCACCAGAGACTGAAATCAATACCTTTAAAACTGCCACCTTTGACGCGTTTGAAGCTCTGCATAGCTCTGCGTAATTGTGTGCAAGGTTGGCAAAGGAAAGCGTGGCACTGGCAGAGTGGTTGCTGCGAAGGACTGCGCGGCACTGGACACGTGTTCGATGGGAAATTGGTCTGGAACGGACTGGAACAGCCTGCCATTGTGAGGACCTTGGAATCACCAATGCATACACGATAGAGGACTGGACCCTGCTGAAGCTGCTACTTTTGAGATCTTTTGAGCCTTTTGAGCACCTTTTGAACTTGGCCAGGTCAAAGTTTGGAGTTTTCAATATGCCAATGTCCTGGTTTTGCTGTGAAGTTACATGGGCACACCTTGCATGGTGTCTAACAGTGTTTCTCGACTTTGCGCAGGCATCGATGTGGGGTGCTGTTGATGTCATGCCAGCTTCCAAGGCACAAGAGATTGTGCAAACGGGATCGCTCATAGATTTCATGAGTATACTCCAGATACACATAGCTTACAAATTAGTTCAAATTAGTATACTGACTTTGTATAGTTGGTACCTTTTGAGTTGAGTCAACCGAAAGGCTGGTGAGCCTGACGAAGAGGCAGAACCTGAATGGACGAGAATGTGTAAACGAGGGATGAGATGAATCAGATGATCAGATGAGATCTTTGAACATCATGGGATCGTGCCTAAGGTTGCTTCGTGTTGGTAATCCACTCAAAGTGCAATCGTGTTGTAGTTGCAACGCCAGTAGGGTCAATTAGTTATTGTCTTTGGACCAGTGCGGATTTCTCTTGCAACTGAGGGAATAGCAGCTGAATAGCAACATTCTTTCATTTTGCCACAGCTTCACTTCTCACAACATGCAAGGGTTTGTGACCTCCTCAATCATGGACGGCCTCAAACAAATGAACTATGGTGCTTTGGTTTGCCTTCAAAACAGAACTGAGGATGAAAGGTGCTTTGACAAAGGCTGTAAAGCAGTACAGCAAACTCCATGAGAGTCTCCCCGGAAAGTTGGAATTCTATTGAATTCTCAATTCCGCCTCGACTGAATGCGAGTGTTTTACAAAAGATCAACATGAGATTCACATAATTCTTGGAGGACAACAATCTGCACTCAGTGGCTTCATGATTTTTGCTGCACAGGGTTATGGCTTCGCACCCATTGTGATGAAGTACATCCAAAAGGGTTACTGGTGCAACATAACATAATAAATTACAGGTAGGGACAATTATGCTCAATGACATCCACTATTGATGCCTTCACCACTCCTAGTTTTATCATTGCCTTGGTTTCCTTGATATTCAAATTCTTCCAACTGTGGTCTGATTTTGTTCGTATTGCTCTGCCAGGACACGATGCATCTTGGCCGCATTCAGATTGCTTGGTTGCCAGGGCAGGACCTGTTTCAAAATTGGCGCAGGGCAAGGAAAAATGATGAACTGCATTTCCTGACTTCGATTTGAGCCCACGTCAACTGGACTCTGATATTTGCAGCAGACGGATCAGAACATTTGCATTCTGTTGGAAGCAGAAGCCAGAATTTGCTTTTGTTTTTTTAGGACTTTTCTCGGTTTCGCAAATTTGTTTTTTGCATTTTCCAAATTTTCCAAGGCCAGTGGTGGTGGCGTTTACCGCATCAAAACTGCAAGTCTTCGGCGCCAACTTGGCACGTGCTTTGATCGTGCAGCACAGCCTTGGTCCCATGGCTCCTTGGATGAAGGGACGAAGGGGCGAAGGGACGAAGGGAAGGAAAGATCATGCTGACCATTGAGGACCGATGTAGGGGTCTCTGCGAGAGCTTGGAGGGTTTCGATATGTTTCGATATGCATCGATTATTCGGGATGCTTTGAGACAGATCAATGGATCGAAGAACTCCAGATGTGCATTACAGCTGCAAAGGCACCCACATATACCGTATACACATGTATATACACAATGAACAAAGATTATTCTTTGAGCAACGGCTTATATTTGCGCACGTGCATATACATAGTTTTTTTTTGATGCAGAAATAGGTAAATAGGTGCAAAACGAGGTGGGACTGCCTGAAAAACGAGGCAGGTCAAAATTGAAGACTTGGAGCGAATGAAAACCAAGTGTGGCGTTGGAAAGGGAGGTCAAAGATCAAGACAAGGTCAGGGAATGGAAATCGAGGTAGGGTTTGAGCCCCTTTAGCGGTAACCTAAAACAATTTCCATCGCTCTCATACAAAAATACGATTCAAAATTCAAACATATTCAAACATATTCAAACCTCAAAAGGTGTCAGCCTTCAAAAGGCCTCGCTCCTCTCAAGGTCACATTGAGAATCTCAGCTGAGAAGTGTTACACATATATATCTACAAATATCTACAAATATCTACACATATTACAAATGCTCAAGGTCACATGCACTGAGGTTCAGGGCCGACTGCGGTGCTCTCGTGCATGGGATGGTCCTGGTCTTAAGATACAGCAGCGTGAGACTCGTCCAGTAGAATCGTCCACAAGCTACAAGATCCCGAGAGATCCTGAGAGCGCTTGGAAACACTTAAAATATCTTAAAATCCCGTCAAAAACGGTGTGAGTCACTACGTAGTGGGTACGTGTCATCGTGTCATGACACTTTTTGCGTTCACTTGGAGATGTGCAAGGTGGAAAAGGAGGGCCATGGCCGGTGCTGACTGCGGAGAAGGAAAGAACACCTATTGCGACACAGTGATTGCCGTGTTGCCTGTATTCAACGATTTATATGGTATGATATAGTATGATTCAGTTTATATAATAGATTTTATACTGTAGAGCATGAAGAAGAGGGTGCTTCCTTGAAGCAAACTGTCCGATTCTGTGCACTTGTTCTTGGTGTTCTATGCAATTCCTCTTCTGAGACGGGAGTCTCGTGTGCGTTTCGTACTCTGAACAGTGAGGAGCTGGCTTTGAAAGAGTCAGCAAAGAACTCGGCTGGGAGAGATTCAGGGTATTTCAGAATTCAGCATATATTGGATTCAAATATTGGATTCAAGTGTTGGAAGATATTTAAAGTGGTCAACACCATCAAAAAACTGAGTGGCAATCGAGCAAACTAAGAGAGAGCCTTGAACATCTCAGGTCTTGCGCACTTCCAGCGCATCTCCATGCAATTCTGATTTGACCTCCAGCGAAAGCGAAGCGCCCTGAGAGTTCAGCTGTTGGATTTTTAGGCAGATATTATCAAGCAGGCAAACTGTGACAGCCTTCACATTGACATCACGAAACGTCAAACTCATACTTCAGCAATTGATAACGCCCGTTTGGATTTCTTGTAATTATATACTATTATATACTACTTTATACATTATATAATCTATTATATAGTACATGCTTTAGATATTCTGTATTGTGTATATATATATATGATTTATGCTTGGTTTAAGCTTGGTTCAAGTAGGGAGCATGGAGATGGTAGCACAGGCAGCATAGATAGGCCACATCTCAGGAGGACTCCGATACCGAGAGAACCGAGGGGCCAGGGCCATATTGGAGCCACCATTGAGCATCACTGAGTCACTGAGCTGTTTTGATCTGTTTTGTCTCATTTTTATCTCAATCAAGTCCATTTCAAAATTTCGTTCCACGCCTCTGGTCGGCGCTACACCAGGCTCGAGCCTCCTTCACCGACAAATTTTCAGGACTGCAGTCGAATCCTCGAAAGTTTCAACATTTTTTTTTCTAAACCACTTTAGGGCCTCTCCGCTAAAGGGAAACTGTCCACTGGCTCTTTCTCATATTGTTAAGATGTTGAATGTTTTTGTGAGTCTAGATTGAGATCTAGCATGGAACCGTGATTGAAAAAGAACGATCACATGCAAAGATGACCGCCCGGAGATGTTCGTTGGTTTCGGTTTTTCTTCTGTATACACATCCCAGCGCAAGGAAATGCCATGAATCGTGTGCCACATACTTCCATCATCATCCATCCTTTCAAATCTATTCAAGTTTGAATCCTAAATGCAAGGAGTCGCTGCCTATGGCTTTTGCATGAAGTTTAAAAGCTGTCTTCGCAGCACATTCCAGCTCTGTTGTATAGCATGCATAGGGATAGACATGATCAGGACTCTCCAGACTCTCTCGAGACCTCCGAGAGATTCCAGGATGAGGAACCCCTGTTGGCGGCAATAATCATCAAATATAATGATTAAATATGAATAATTAATAACATCTTAAGACATCTTGATACACATTGTATAAAGAGACAGAGTTCGACTGTTTTATATTTTCTGTCTGAAGTCAGAGCTGCATAGATGAGATTGACATGGCGTGACAATGACAAACATGTCAGCATCATGCCAGCCTGCAGACATTTGCAGACATTCAACATGCCAAGACATGCCAAGTGCCAAGACTGTGCCAGGGTTTGGCCTTCCTCGATTGCAATGTGGCAGACATCATGGAAGAACTTGACTTTCCAGATGCTGATGAGTCTGACTCAGGAAGCCACATATGCACATTCATGTGCCGTGCTTGGATTGCTTTCGGAGAACTGACAGTTGTTGAAAGTTGGTGTTGGAAGGTGTTAGATTTTTCAAAAAAGCAACCAAGTTGTTTTCCCGGAGCTGTTGAGATGTTGACTTGAAAGGAGGTAGCGATAGTCATCCATCGGATGACAATTTAGCAGGGTCCTTAGTGGGGCGTTGGTGGGAAGGCATATCAGGCCAAGTTCGGGAACATGTTTGGACATTGTATCATGATGTACTATGCATCTGAAGCTTGTGAATCACAGGTAAGCACCTTGCAAGTGTTGTAGATGGATGGACGTGTAAGTCGACTTCGTGTAGACACAATGGATTGCAGCAACATACCGGAACGTTTGTGCAGAGTCTTTTGCAGGAAGATTTGAAGCTGAGACAAGTGGAAGAAAAACTGATGAGCAGAAGGACCAAAAGCAGCTCTGACAAATCACGGACAATTGAAGAGTGGTGAAGTGCTGGTTTAATGCAGTTGAAAGCACAATGGATAATATACGAAACGCGCGTATGGAGGTCATCATGACGTTAGTTTTGTATGCTTCCAGTGAAGTGAGATGCATCTTGAAGTCACACACCGCGCTTTCGAACCTTAGTGAGACTCAGACGTGGGCAACCTGTACTGACCTGTACTGTCTTGCCCCACAGGAAGCCAGTGAGAAGCACCTCCAAGCGAAAAGTCAAAAGTGAAAAGAACACGTCCAACACTTTGAACGCGTCGAAGAAATTGATGCTTTGCTGCAAGAAATCTTCAGCAAAGACATGATGGAGAACGATGGAGATACGAAGCATCATGCAGCCCACTTGGCTGGTTTATATGCAACATGCAGGAACAAGGATTAATTTGAAACGGGTCAGAGAAGTGCGGCTACTTGTTGGAGCACTGGCCAAAAGCATCCAAAAAGGATCAAGAGGAACCTTGCAAAAGCAACCTCGTGTTTTCAATTGTTTTCATGGTGTTTCGATGTTTTTCGTTTTCGTATGTTTTGTTTTCGTTTTTTTCTCCTGTTAATCTCTTGATCCTTCCCTGAACTTCGTTGTCCCCAGTTGCAAGCGTCCCAAGAACAGTTTGCTTCTTCCAAGGACCAAAGTCCCGAGCCGAAAAGAAATGCCCTCTGCATCCTCTGGAGCACGGCAGAGGCTGGAACCTTCTTCGGTTCGTGGGCGCCTGGCTCTTTGCCCTTTGCCAATATACGCCAACGTCATTAATCTATATTCATCCACGGGACTCTGGGGGGTCAATTTGTCAACTCCAAATATGTTCGGACTCTTTTGAGCAGGTGGGTAGATCCGACTTGCTCATTGCGTTTGCCGGGTGTAACACGCTGCAGTATTCCGTCTGAATGCGCTGTTTTCTGGCTGAGTCCAGCCTTTTTCCATCCTGATTGAAAAGTCTTGGTTGTTGCATATCATCCCAGCTATTTTCCTTTCGATGTCGATCTGCTTTCAGGGCGAAAAGCTTTGGGCGAAAGGAGAAGGACGAGGAGTCTAAGGAAAAGGCAGTCGAGAGGGTCGAGAGGGTCGAACGAGTCAAGGACACCGTTGGGTCTCAGATGGCTTCCAAATCATGATGGACTACACATTTATATGATTTACACATAATATATAATATATAATATATATATAATATAATATTATATATATATATATATGATAGAATATATATATATATAATATATATATAATTATGTATACATATGTGTATATATATATATATTATATGTATATATGTATATATAAACATTATACATTCATACTTCATACTGTACATCTTCATATCATATCCATGATCAATCATGTCATGTACATTGAAGCGTGAAGGACATTTGATACAGTATTCATGGCTAGGGTTTATGAACATGTCATGCACAAGTTTTTTGTCAAGAAGGCAGAGATTCGAGAGTAGGCGTAGGCAGTGAGACGTCGCGTCACTTCGTCAATTTGTCGCTGCATGTCGCTACATTTCTTGTGCTGTGATCAAGGCAAGGTATGCATCATGGCTTAGCAATATCTATCAGAGAAGGGAAGATGAGGGTAGATAAGGTTCATGATCAGGTTTATGAAGTTTGTGTGTTTTTTCCCCTTATGATTTATCTTTTCATATTTCATCGTGTATCCGACGTAGCAACGGATGTTGCCGACGTGCCTGCATCCCAATGGCCAGGAGCCGGCACGTCCGCGTGATGTTGTGGTTCGTCCACCTGTAGAGAAGGCGAGGCAGAGAGGATGGCAGAGCTATACAGAGCTTTGCAGAGTTTCCATAGAGGTCTGAAAGGATATCAAGGTGATTCAAGGTTTCAGATCAGAGAAGTTGCTAGGTTCTGAATGGTGCTGATATTTTTTGTATTTTTTTTCATTGTCTTTCTACACTATTTAGTATTTTTCAATGTGTTCAGCGCATTTTTGTGGACAAGACACGAACTCGGCAGAGAGAAACACCTTTTGTGGCAGGGCTTTCCGAAATCTGACCTGAAACTTGATAAATTTGATAAATTTGATGAGCTTGGACAGGTGGTCGCCTTTGGACAGACAACCTACCTGGTGGGTTCGCCACTCAGAATCTCGAACTCCGAGGCATCGGAACTTCTCCAGATGTCTTTGATTGGAATGTCGAATCCACTGAATGATCTGAATGAGAATAAACATGAATAAACAGGCTTTGAACCGAAGCATTTGTTTCCCTTTGAAACATGTTTCTTCTACCAGTAATTATGTGAAACAAAAGGAATCTAAACAGCGCACCGGAAATGAAAGCATGAGTTGAGTTGAGCTGCCGCATGCACTTTGCTTTGCTTTCCTGCTTGGTATTCGGGAGACAAGTCAGGGGACAAGTTATTTGAGACTAGACAAGTGAACATTTGATCTGCAAGGGGTGCAGTTTTGTGTTTCAGAAGAGCTGAGACTTTGTGGATTCCACGTATTTCCACATCATTCAATCAGCACTAGTCACTAATACACACTAACACTGGATATCTCTTGTTCTATCTCTTTATTCTAGTTTCCTCACATTTACTGAGGCCGACAACGTGGTGGAAGTTGCATGCCACGACTTCAAGAGAAGGAAGTCAAAGGTGACCCCCTGGAAGCTGTGTCGAAGGCGGGCTCGGGCCTGGACGGAAACAGGCTCGGATTCGATCGTCACTCGTCATCACTCGTCCCACATTGGACATATTATGTAAATTTATGTTGACATATTTAGACATGTCATTCATTCAAATTATATCATATAATTTTGTATAATTCTTTGATGTTATTTGCTCATTGTCGTTTGTGGCCATTGAATTGATTTGACAGTTGAATATCTCTAGGGACATCTTGTGATCGCATCGGGTTTTGCAGGACCGTTTGGATCGCTTGGGTCGACGTGGCATGGCCGCTGCCATGTCTACTCTGACGGCAAATCCGCGAGTGCAACTGGCGGCTGCTTGTGTTCTCGGCAAATTGGAGACCCAGGACACTCAAGCAGCTAGCATGTACCACTAGCAGGTAACATATGGTACCATCTATTGCGATGATTTGCAATGTAGTGCGGCAGCTTGTCAACATTTGTCAAAGACTATGCTCTCTAAGAGCCTACCAATGCGTTGCCATGAATTGCCATGCCGAATTTTGGAACCATGGCCGCGTCGCCGGATACATGCTTCTAAAATCTTTTAGAACTTTGTGTACTTTGACATCTTTGACTCTTTGACAAAATTTGACGTGCAGGAGCCTCTGAGCCCGAAGAGTCCGCAAAATCGATCGCATCCGTCCTTGCAGTCCCTGCAGTCTGACTCTCCAAGGCGTGAACGAGACACGGATGGCCGCGATGGTCGTGATGTCTCGTTACACACTTTCTTGGAGCGCTACGAACGAGATGAAGATGACACACGGAAGCCTCGACCTAAAACAGCAGCTCTGTACAGAGGCAAAACCACAGAAATGGAGCCGAAAGTTTCGACAAAAACCACTCGAGCTGAAAGCGAACATGGAAGGCGCTGCACTGGACAACGATGGACAAAGTGGGATGGGCCCTGTGTGCAACTTGACAAAGATGTACCTCTGGATGAAATGTCGCTTTCTCCAAGTAGAACAGTCAGATCGCGCTGCTGCCTCAGGGGGATCATTTGGTTCTTTGGTGCAGATTATGCAAGATGAAAAGCATTGAAACGCCAGCATTTGATGCTGCAATACCTGTTGTGTTGCGATTGTGCATTTGACACCATTTGTCAGTGACTTTGTGATACTCTGATTCCATTTGATTCCATTTGATTCCACTTGGTTCGGTCGATCTCGGTGTTTTTAGAGGTGGTGCACGACCTTTCAGCTTCCAGCCACCGGTCGCAGCTCCCGGCGACAAAATCGCCATTGCGGCTTTGCGCTCGTGGGCGACTGCTGCAACTGTTTTGGCCAAAGCCAACTTTGAAGAAACGGTCGAAACGAAAGCCGTTGAGCAGTTGGAGCGGAAGAACGGAACCAATGGGACGACTGGGACGAATGCAACCGAAGGGAAGAAGCCAATAGCGAATGATGTGTGACATGAAGATAAATCGGATAAATGAAGTGAAACAAGTAAAATGATCTAAACAGCCTGAAAATGAAAAATTGATAGCCTGGACAAAGCGCCGTAGGCAAACCTGCCAGCAGTGCATAAAGTTGTACTGGCTGGCTAGGTTTGCAGTTAACGAAAGTGGTGCCTCGGCTTGTTTGGCAACCGTTTGGTGTTTGGTACTGTGATTTTCGCATTGTCCAGATTTAGTGCATCTTCTTTTCAGTTCCTTGTGATTTGTTTGATGATTCACTGCTTGCAGGAATTAATTAGAAGATATTAGAAGACATCATTGTAAGATATTGTAAGAATTTGTAAGTCATTTCAATTCGTTTCATAGATTACTCAGGTTTAAGTCTACTCAGTCCAGTCTTCTTTTCTTTGCCCTTAGCTCTCAGGTGCACAATGACCTCACAGGTCGGTCTCCACCATATTCTTTACTAGCACCAGCACAAAGGATGTTGGGTCTCTGATCGCGCAAGAAACATGCGCCTTCCGGTGCGTTTCTGATTTCCTTGGTCGTTTGTTTTCCTGCTCATTTGATCTCATTTGATCTCATTTGCATGTTTTGCATACCTTTGAACCAACAAGTAGACAATGGATCCACTTGGTGAAGGTTTGTATGTTTTTTTGTGGCTCCCAGCTCAACTCAAGCATGAAATACTGTAGCAACAAATAGCAAAACATTGGAAGCTATAGCATTGCTGCTCCAAAAAGGTGTTTGTATACAGCAGAGCAGGAGCTAGATCTAGCATCTGCCAAGTGTGCTTGAATTCCAAGTTTATTCCATTGAACTTTCAAAAAATGAGACTTGGTAACATCAATATTTCAGACCGTAGCACTTTCATCGTGTGTCCTTGTGTAACTGTGTAACTATCATAAGCTGCTTTTACTCGTTTTGCATTTCCTTTGAAGAGCCCCTCATTGAAGCCTATTTGACCCTAATTTTGACCCTTTGCTTTTTTTTCAGATTGATTCGCTGGATTCTGCTATGCGGACGCAAGCGACGTCATGCGGCCATTCGGCGGCGAGCGATCGCTACAGAGCATGCAGCGAAGTACAGAGGCCACATGTGCAGAGTGATCAGAGTGATCAGAGTGCTTGGGGCTCTGGGAGTATCTGGGAGTCACGTCACAAGTTCATGTACGAGTCATCTTATGACGCTCTGGAGAGAACGATATGATTCGAATTGATTCGATATAAGAAGCGTATACTGAAAAATCAGAAGGGGATAGAAGGAGTGATTACTATATTGAATATTATTGAAAATTATTGAATATTGTAGATTCTAGTTAATGATAGATATTATAGATGATTATGGTAGAAGTCGGTAGAAGGGAACACGTTTCTTGGTGCATCTTGGTGCATCTTGGTGCCAGGTCAGGGGAGATCATCAGATCTTCGTGGAACGGGCAGGGAGTTCATTGGCAGCTTCTGTCCTGGAATCCTCCCAGATGCTGAAATCTGTAGGCCCTGTAGGCAGGACATGGCCCATTGCGGGCGGTCAAAGTTCTGCATCTTACTGGATCTTACTGGATCTTACTGGCATATTACGCCATAAAGGCCATGAACATCAGTTAAACAGGCCATAAATATCTGAATTTACTCATGTTCACATTGTTCACATTGTTCACAGCCGACATCAGAATTTGCATGTGCAATCCGTGTCTGTCGATCTGTGTGCCAGGTTCACAATCCAAATCCATGGGCGATTTTGCAAGCTCTGGTCTAGGCCCAATTGAAACTGAAAAAACACACTGAACATATTTGATGAATTTTGATGACATATGTGATGATATATCGGAACAGGAAGTTCTCATTGAACTGTTTGATTTGGAGACCTACAAATCTTGGATTGCAGAGGATACAAACCCTCCAAATGATCATGTTTGTAGAGTTTGTATAGTTTTTTTGACACTGATATAGACTTTCATCGCAAGATTGCATTGTACATAGATGCGCATGGTGACAAGTGAATTGATTGCGATTGAGAGGTGTGGTAACTGCGCCCGCGTTGCCATTGTCAGCTCCTAAGACTTCAGCTTTTGTTTTTGATATTTTTTAGACAGAATAGTATAATAGAGAAGTCCGTGCTCCAGAAGGGGTTTAAGTTGAGATCAGTTGAGAGCTCAGGCACCCCCATCAAATCTCCCAGGCAGCTGTGCCATGCTGTGCCAAGTAGATTTTCATCGTGCAGTGTCACGGAAGTGTCACTGTCAGCAACGGTTTTTGGTGCATCTTGACATATCTTGACAGGCGGCACCAAAATATCGTGGTTCGGCCCGAGAATTGTTTGCAGCTGTGGACTCAAAAATGTGGTTGCTTTGGACATCTTTGCACAGAGCAATGCCAATGCAGATTGCCAATGGACATTGCCAATGCAGATTATGCAGAGCAATTTCAGAGGTTCAAGTTTTCGCTTTTACACGTTTTTTGTCGGAATGCTGCAGCTTCAATCACAAATCTAAGGCTCTGCAAGCCTCCCCATCTACTCTTGCTGCACTACCTGTGAGAGGCTTCCGGGTCCGAAGACCGTGCAGGTAGCCAGTAGCCAAGTGATGTGGTATCTTAGATTTTTTTTCTAAAGGACTCAAGCATCTGCTAGATCTCCTAGATCTCCTAGATCTCCTAGCACTTCACGTAGCACTTATAGCAGCACTTCATGCCTTGGTGCCTGGAGATGTGACCAGGCGAAAGACAGTCGAGCTCCTCAAGGCACCTTTTGTGCCATGGTGAATGACATGAGATTTGACACGCGCAGAGGTATATTTTTGGGATTATATAGATGATATTAGATGATTATAGTCTATTGATGTCTATTGAGTCTATTATATGGTTGTCTAATGTTGTCTATATAGATTATATAGTGATGAGACTGCGATGATTGAACAAAATCATTGGTGTCCCCTAGGGTGTCAGGTCTGCAAGGATTCATGAAAGTGATGAGATGTGTTTGGTGATTGCTGTGTTGGGTGATTGCTGCACCACTTGACTCATTTCAGCCTGTCATTGACAAAAGCTTTTGCTGAAATATGACATTCGTCACTCATAGACTGTACATTCTGTACATCCACAAATCCGAACGCCCATCTGAATCGGAATTTGCGTGAAGACTTCTTGCCTTAACATTTACAAAATTTTACAAATCAACATCGCATCAATCGCATCCATAGTGCGGCAGTGCATCCAGGTCTCCATCACCAAGAGTTTCGGCAGGCATCGTCGGCATCGTCGCACCAAGCAGAACCGAGCAGAATGACCCAACAAGAAACAGAAAAGATCAGAAAAGGCATTCTGAAAAAACGATAAGGATCGAGAAGGCATGATAAGTCACAGTCACACCGCGCGTTACACCGCGTCTCACAGGATCTGGTCCCGGAGGAGAAGGCAGTTCACCTCGAATGGTGACGGTCAAGGACAGGATATGTCGGATATGTATGGATATGCATGGATATGCATGGATATGCATCATGCAGCTTGAGGCATTTCAGTCTGAAATTAAATGAGCTTAGTGTTTTAGTTTTCTTTTGAAGTCAAAAGCAGGCAGATCAGTCCAATGTCCTTGATCCAGTGTGTTTTCAGATCATGTGTTCACATTGCATGTCTTCCCTTCTTGCTGCAGTTGAAACTACATGTGAGCACCATCTAGAGGATCTGATATAGTATATAGTCGTTACTTAGTCGTCTGTCAGGACTTTCAAAGAGGAGCACCCTTGATTGCACCTGCACAATTGTTGCTTCAAGCTTAGAATGCTTAGACAGCGCTCAAAATCTTACCTCTTTGGGACCTGCTTGGTTAATCTTGGTCACCTCCTTCTTGTCCTCAGGCCTTTTCCAGGTGATGGTCAGTCTCCGGGCAGGCGAATGCGGATATCAGTTTTGACTTCAGGATAGGTTTGCGGTTTCCAATCCTATCAAGATCTATCAAGTCCTCTATATGTATATATATATATATATATTATGTATAAATATACAATTATGTACATATGTATATATGATAACACTAGTGTATACTTTAGCAATAGTCCGAATAGTAGCTATTCAGCGCTACAGGCCCCTCCACAACGAGGTCTTGTCGTTCCAGAGTTCAAATCAAGTCACAATGTGAGCTGACAATTGCAGATGCAGGTGACACCATGTGACACGGTTGGTGTGGCTGGTATTAAGTGGAAGTTTCATATTGCACAACAACTTGTTCTCATTTGTAATGAACATTATTCAATATTATTCATTTGTTGTAATCTTCACCATGTTCAAAGGCGGCGGCGCCTTGCTGAGATGACTGCTGGTGGGAGATCTAACATTCTGGATCCAGCAAGGCGGGAAACTGCAGACGGAATGCACTCCCATGCTTGAACGGTTTGATTTTGAAGGCACAAAGTTACCAAACATGCCAAACATGCCAAACATCACAAACATATTATTTTGCTTTCACTGGACACTTGGTGTGGCTATTCGGCCTGCAGATGTTGCAAGAATTAAGAAGGATCAAGAAGGTCTCTTTTGATACAGAGTTGATATAGAGCGGACTGATCACTTCGATTTTTCTTATTTCCAAGTTCCAAGTCATGTTCCAGCCAGGGGAGTTCCCAGACAGCAGAAAGAGCGGGAGGATTTGGCTGATGGAGTTACAGCAATGCCAGCATGTGAGACATATGAGTTGCTTCCTTTGTGCATGTACTTAATGTATTTCATTTTGAAATCGCGCAGGTGTTACACCGTTGCATTCGTTGCATTCGTTGTGCATTCGTTGCATTCGTTGTATTCGCAAGTTCATTCCTTTGCAGTCGCAAGTCTAGTCGCAGATGCGAATGCCAGGCAATGATTTCCCCGGCAGACATCTTACTTGTCTCATTTTGTCTCATTTTGTCTCATCTTGTCTCAAGAGTGCCCAACTTTTGATAGTTTAATGATGTTTAATGATGTTTGCTGCGTGAAACAATCGCTGTGAGAATCTGAAGTTTGCATGAAGGGAATCCATGGGAATCCCAGTTTTGCTTGGCCTATCAAAGATCGGATTGGCAAAGCGATGTCAGGTCCACTGTGAGATTGGCCCTTTGAAGACCACGCCTGTGGCAGAATGCCTGGCTCTCATGAAAGCCATAGAAAGCCCACGGAGGGTTCCGGGATGCTCTGGGTTTAGTGTTTCCAGATGTTTCCAGATGTTTCCAGATGTTTCCACGTTCCGGGAAAACATGGGTTTGCACTTTGCACATTTTGGTTTGTGTTCATATGGTGAAAAATATTGATCTATTTTCAAAAAAATGTTGATTTACTTTCTGCTCTGTTGAGTCGAAGCTTCCAAGATTAACATGTGCTGGTGGCACTGAAGTATCGCATGTGTGCTGCCTGAAGTTCAATGGACCTGTTCCAATGCTGCCTGCAAAGGTTCAAGCTTTGACTTCCTGCTAGACCATTTAGTTGAGCACCCAGAGGCAGCTATCTATCTCTTACAAATGAATCACTCGTTTGGACTTGCACTGTGAAGGCGTCTCTTGCCTGCTCCACCAAATGATATGCAGCTGGTCACATTTCCTTGCATTATGTTGAACTGTTCTTGCGGAAGGGCTCTCCCAAGCAGCAGATGTTTGTACTTGAAAGCATTGATGACTAACGTTCACACAATGTGGCACGTGGTGACTGTAGCACCTTCTTTCACCATGTTCTATGTTTTTTTTAACCATTTTTCATGGCATTTCGCCAGATTCGTATGACTTGACTTGCCAGTCCTGCCTTGCGGACCCTTTGGCCCTCTTTCGGGCACCAGTTGCTGTTCCTGCGCCGTGGCAGACCCAGTGGGCATACCTCCGATACCGGAGATTGAAGGCAGAAACGGATCGAACCAGCCTTTTGGGATATTTGGATATATTAGGAAGATGTTGGGATCGTTTAGGATTCGTTTATCCGGTAGCTTGCTGTAGCTTGCAGCTTGCAATAGCTCAAAGATCTGCAGATAAACTTAGGCACATGCCAGGACTGCCTGGACGAGTGCCAATGGAAAAAAAGTTGGCGGCATTTTGCGGCCTTGCAGCGTCAGGTTGTTGTTTTGGTCGCGATGACCAGGCTTGCGCAGTTCGAGGAATCAGCTGCAAATGGATCCAAACAGCGAATCGTACACAAGTTTTGCCCTTGCATCAGAGGTTGGGTCGCCATGAAACACAATAAAGGGAGGCAGCTGTCACGTCAAGAAACACAAGAACTACACTTTGTCCAAAGATGTCCAAAGCGCACTTATGTGAAACATATGTGAAACTAATCTGTATGGAACCAAACTCTACAGTGCCAGCGATCAAACGGGCTCGTTTGCAGCTTCGCCCTCATGACGCAGGTTCACCCCTCGGAAAATAGACGAGGACATAGTTGGGCTATGAGGCATAACTACGAAAAGTGCCGAAACGTGCGTAAAGCCTAACCAAAAAAATGCGAAAGCCATAGCAGATAAACGCAGGTGCATTTTTGCAATTTTTGCAATTTGTGCCCCAGGGTTGTATCCACCGGCTCCTCTACAAAAACAAGGATACAGTAATTGCCAGCTAGGAATACAAACCTGACAACTGACAGGAGCAGTAGATTCGATACGGGAAATGAAGAGAAGAGCGGTCGAACTGGCAGCCCGTGCGCAAAGGGCTGGGTCGACTGTGCTATAGCAAGATATAGCAAGCACAGTACAGTATGCATTGTGGCATTGGTATGTTACGTTATGTTACGTTCATTCCCCAATCTCACTGCGGCCTCTAACAACTTCCTCCACGAAATGGGCTTCGTATGTCAACGTGATGTTCATCCCATTCCCCTGTCGGAGGGGATGTGTGCGATGCCTGGATGGATTCGGCGCCACTCTTTCAAACGCAATCGTCAACATCATCGCCGTTGTTATTTTCATCATCTTCATCATCTTCATCATCTTCATCTTTCAGCCTCATCTTCAGCCTCATCAATGCTTTTGTCTGCAGAGTCACTCACAGCACTGCTATTGAGCACTTCGTGGCTGGTGCAAAGATATGCAAAGTGCAACAAGTTAGAGCCCGACCGTACAAGATAAACACATCAAAGTTCCACAGATATGCAAAGAGCGATTTGATAGTACTGCAACGTTTCGATCGCAAGCTGGCAGCCTCCTGATAGCCGTACTGATAGCGAGGGAACACACAACCTGCGCCACACTCTCACCAACCTCACGGTCGAGCCGGCATATGGGACGCAAAGTAAAATAAAGCGAGGTTGTCAATTTTGTCAATGGAGAGTTTTCTTGGACTGAGCTGTCTACAAGATATGACCGTGCAACTCCATGGATCGTGGGAAGGCATGACTCGTGTGAAGTGGGTTGGTCAAAGGTCCATCCATATCCCACTAAACGACTAAACGCAGAGGCTGAAGTGCTGTTGAGTGTGCAAGGTCCCAGGTCAGCAAGATAGACTACTTAATAGACGTAACAGACGCCGATAGCCGACGGACAGTTTCCTTCTGGACGGTCTACTTGCTGTCTCTGTCCTCCAGTCTTGCTTTCCAGTCTACTGGCAGAACGCTGTCCAGGGAGAAAGAACTTAACATTTCCAATATCTTCAAGATCTCTTCAAGATCTCTTCAAGAACATCCCGCTGAAGGATTGAGCACATGGCACATGACCTCCGCAGAAATCGGCGGTTTGCCAGCAAAAGGCCACCCCATCCGACCCGACCCACTAGGCCCCAAAGTATTCGGATTAACTGTGAAGGTAGACTAGATGGATGGATGGATTGATAGATAAATTGATTTAGATTAGATGAAATTAGTGATTAGGTTAGATAGATAGATAGATAGATAGGTAGATAGAAAGGCAGATAGATAGATATATAGATAGATAGATAGATAGATAGATAGGTAGATAGAAAGGCAGATAGATAGATAGATAGATAGACAGATAGGATAGATAGGATAGATAGGATAGATAGGATAGATAGGATAGATAGGATAGATAGGATAGATAGGATAGATAGGATAGATAGGATAGATAGGATGATAATTAGATAGATAGATAAATAGATGGATAGGATAGGATAGGATAGGATAGATAGGATAGATAGGATAGATAGGATGATAAATAGATAGATAGATAGATAGACAGGATAGACAGGATAGATAGATAGATAGACAGGATAGATAGGATAGATAGGATAGATAGGATAGATAGATAGATAGGATAGGTAGGATAGATAAGATAAGATAAGATAAGAAAAGATTAGATAGATAGATAGATAGATAGATAAGATAGATAGGATAGATATGATAGATAGGATAGATAGGATGATAAATAGATAGATAGATAGATAAATTAGATAGATAGATAGA
>Ga0126342_10005909_pt1 | contig 21549 bp, 20 predicted proteins | sample Cyp1metagenome_FD_92528 | JGI IMG/M metagenome (GOLD analysis project Ga0126342, IMG submission 92528) | Coral microbial communities from Lord Howe Island, Old Settlement Bay, Australia - Cyphastrea 1 metagenome | ecosystem: Host-associated > Invertebrates > Cnidaria > Coral ... | reverse complement strand
TTTCACGTCATCAAGGTAGGTCATGTTTTTTAAAGGCAAACATGAGGCGGCACGCATGGAATTGCGATTTATCAACAAAACCGGGAACAGACATTTTGACAAACCGTCATATGTATATATATATATATATTATATACATATATTATATGCATATATATATATTATGTATATGTTATATGTATATGTATATATAGCTTATACATAACTTCTGTAAATTTAGGAATTGGGGATAGACTTATAATATAACCAATATTAAGCTTCTATAAGCAACAAAATGCTGGGTTAAGCCATGGGGCAATAGGATTCAACACTAGGAAGACTTCACGTGAAGACTTCAGGTAAAGAAATGGGATATACTGGGATACACTAGGAGGATTTCACCATCAACGGGGATATGAGATTGATGTAACATGGAATATCATGGGATATAGCTAACCAACAAGAGTATATTTGGGTTTGTCCTCATAGGGGATACACTGGGACATGGCAAATGATAGGGACAAAAAAAATGGTTTTCATCCATGGGATTTTTGGGGAAGCTTGCAATTGGAATCTTTGATCCATGCCCAAGTGTTTCAAGGATTTCTGAGGAGTGTTTGATGCTTCTATGATTCCATCATCGACACTCACACAGATCATTCCAATATCATTGCAATCCTCGGCAGATCTTCTGCCAGCTGTTCTCTGCGCGTTTCGCTTCAAGTAGTGTTAACCCATCCTCAATACCGCAGCCACTGGACTTTTGCTGTCTCATGACATTCCAATTTGATTTTTCCTGGTTTGATAATCACATTCCATTCATTTGGCCAGAGCCATCGCAGTAATTTTCCAAATAATAGCCCTCTGGTTATTGAACAATTTGCTATATTATTGAACATGGCCCATTTAGTTCGTTGATTTACCTATTAAATACCTATTAGTTAGATGGTGATTTTCCAGTTCGCTTTTTGTATGTTTACCAGAGGGTAAATCCCATTAATAATTAAATCCCATTAGATCCTATTAAATCCCATTAAACCACCAAAACATCCCATTAAACCAACATAAAATCCCATTAAACCACCAAAAAAACCCATTAAACCACCAGAAAATCCCATTAAACCAGCAAAAAATCCCATTAAACCATCAAAAAAACCCATTAAACCATCAAAAAATCCATTAAACCACCATAAAATCCCATTAAACCACCATAAGATCCCATTAAACCACCATAAGATCCCATTAAACCACCAAAAGATCCCATTAAACCACCAAAAAAATCTTTAAACCACGAAAAAATACAATTAAACCACCATAAAATCCCATTAAACCACCATAAGATCCCATTAAACCACCAAAAAATACCATTAAACCACCAAAAAACTCCATTAAACCACCATAAAATCCCATTAAACCACCATAAAATCTTCCGTTGATTTTCCACATCGCCATCGCTGAGGAGATCTGCAAATCGCAGCAAGTGGAGGTCGAGGTCGTCGCGACAGCTGCAGATTGGTCCATCGCAAGATCCAGGTGCCGCGACGGAGCTGTGGTGCCCAGGAGTGGGAACAGGATTTATAGCATTTTTTTAAATAGACATGGGGATGGGTCAAAACCCTGGTACCTAGTGAACCCCAAAATAGCTGGGATTTATGGATGTTCATCCCACTAAAATGTATCTATAGGTATTGACCCATACCCACATCTGAAAAAGAGTTATGTCGCAATTGATAGCTACTTATGGAGTTATGTCGCAATTTATAGCTATTTTATAGCTACTTCTGAATTGATAGCATACTTTCGCTATGAAATTTATGAATGTGCGAACAGCTTTCTAGCCAATCTAGCCAATTCCGCCCATCTGATCGTTAGGAGTCATGGACGGTGTTCGGTTCACATCACATTTTATCCCAAGGGAGTCACAACATATCTGGGATGGCTGAGATGGGGGGGCACAGCCCATCAAAACCCATCAAGCAATATATATATATACACACACGTATAACTCTATGATACTCTATGTATATATATATACGTATATATATATGTATATATATATATGTATATATATATGTATATATATATATATTCATATGTATATTTTATATATATATATATGACCATATATATATATGACCATATATATATATGACCATATATATATATACATGTTATATATCTATACACATATACCATTGACTAGCTTTTAATGAAAAAGTCCGTTTCATTACGTTTTTCTGTGCTTGCCGCTTGCCTTAGTCTTTTTTTTTGGGTTTGGGGTCTCCAATCAGTGAAAGCTGATTTGGAACTCACCTCACTCCTGAAAAAATCATGCGAAAATCTACGGAAGATGTGAACAAATCATGAAAAAACATGGCAACATCTATAGAGAAAAAGGATATTATTGGATATTATTGGGCTTTCATTTGTTGAAGGAAATCATTAACATTGATGTCTATTTCTTCTTTTGGCAAGTAGTGAAATGATTGGGCTGTTGCAAGTGCCTAAAGGTTAAGAATGGTATATTATTAAATATTACAACTTTAGTAAAGTAACGCCCTAAACGGATTCATCGTGCAAGTATAGTGAGATTGTTACTCTTCTTTTTCTTGTTGGGTACACATAGAAATTGTTCCCAAATCTCAAATCTTGCGAGTGAGGTCGTGATATATCGTGATATATCGTGAAATATCGTGATATTGTGACCAATAAGACCATACACAACCAACAATAAGTAATGAAGATAGCAGCATATCTTAGATACCATCTGGTTATTTAACATAGCCATGGAAAATCACCATGTTTAATAGGTAAACCATCTATTTCTATGGGCCATCTATACCATGGCTATGTTAAATAACCAGATGGTATCTTCCCCCAAAAAACACATCGTTTTCACCCTTGTGACAGCCAGGTTTCAACACGAAACGTTCGGAGCTTTGTGCAAGCCATGGCCAGTCTGTCACGAGACCGGAGGTGGGGTTTCAACCCGACGAAACTCCCTGGAAACATACAAAAAAGGATGGAAAATCACCATTTTCAATGGGCAAATCCACTATTTCGACTGGGCCATTTTCAATAGCTATGTAAACGTTTACCAGAGGGTACTTGAGCATAGAATACTCTGTTAAGCTATTTTAGCACATTGAAAATTCGAGTCGCATCTAGTTGCTAGTCTGATGTTCGCATGCTGCGGTCGTTTTACCAATTTTATACACTCTGGTAAACTAACATAACTATGGAAAATCACCTTTTTTTAATAGGAAAAACCACTATAAATGGTCATTTTCAATAGCTATGTAACAAATTACCAGAGGGTAGATACTACAAGCCACCGGTCACCAAACACAGATCGAACCACGTTGAGTGCTCAGCACGCTCTTCACGTTGCAGGATTTTGGCCAGGGTTTCTTGGGTTCGGCCTTGGGACATTTCTAGCACCGCCTTTCAATTTCATGATATTTCCTAGGTCAATCTTACATGGGTACTTTAACCCTTTTGTCTTTTGGTATTAATGGGAATATCTACTAACCAGCAAAGAATTGTTTTTTTTGCAAGGTACAGTATCTAAGATTGGCAATGTTTCAACCATTTCACACGCATTTCACACGAATTCAGAAAAAGTGGTATACCATTGTGAAATTAGCATTTTGGGTCCCATAGCATATCTTTGTCTACACGCCCGATACTATGTCAGAATATATTCCAAATACATAGTATTTTTCTCAGATCAAATATATATCAAAGTCAGGATCTATGTTTCGCGATGGAATCCCAGAATTTATATCAGAATTTATATGTCAAACTTCACCATCTTCACCTCACTCCATGCAGATCTGTGAATATTTGAATCTATCTTACAAATGCATAGAAATGCTGGTGCGTTTTTCCGAAATTGCAATTGAACATCTTGGTCCTGCAAAGGGTAGTTGTCCTTTCTCCTTTCCCTGTGTCATAAGATATGTCATATTCTGTTGTTACGAATTAACCTGATGACAAACCTCTCAGGGCAGATCACAAACTGCAGGGTATGGTCATGTGTGGATTCCCATGTCGACCAGGGATTAGTTGCTGGGTGTTTTGTTGGATTTTAGCAGTCCCACTCTCAAACAAACTTCCTTGTGCTTAGTTCGTCGGGAATTTGAGGGATGAAATTCTCATCATTTTCCCTGTAAATTCCAATGGATGAAATCATGGATGAAATCATTTTCCCTATAAAAAATGGATAGAAATGGTGGTTTAATATGGTTCCAATGCTATTTAAGTGGGTATCCCCATGGTATTATGCCCGACTTCCTTCGACTCGCGTTCAACTCGCAGGTTGTACCGACTTCGTTGGAGCTTTGTTCCTACTGCAGAGGAGACAACCCAACCGGGCCTGGCAGCGTTGTCCTTCTCACGATCATGATGACTATGTTCTTTTACGTTATGTTTATGTACGATTACTATTGTGTAAATACTTATGCATTAATATGATATATATATATATATGATTGTATATTGTACACATACACTATATAATATATACATACAATAATATGATATATATATATATATATATATGTGCATGATTATGATATAGACGATATGGACCCTATCACGATAACCGAAACATCGCTCTAAGAATTCCACCAGATTTAGTCGTCACATCCCCTGTGGGCCAACACAGAGACATGTTCGGACCATGTCAGAAGCCATAGCTATTGAAAATGGCCATAGAAATAGTGGAATTACCCATTGAACATGGTGATTTTCCATAGTTTTTTATAAGTTTACCAGAGGGTATATGATATGTGTTTGTTTTGGTGATGACTTTGGTGCATTTTGAAGTACTCAAAGTTGACTATTTCCAGCAACATGTTTTGATGTGCTTGAGATTGCCCGACATGTCTTGGTTTAAGTGGCGGGTGAATATTAGAGGTTCCCTTAGTGTGTCAAACCAATTCAATCCATGCTTTATTTGAGTGTGTGCGCGTGCAGATCGCCTAGGAAATTGCATTTGCGAATCGGAAACAGCACGATGTTATATACTTCAGAGTCGTTTTGTTATGTTGTTGGGAAAATCTACGTCGGACACCGATGTTTTTTTGAAGGTGAAAACACACCAATGTTTCCCTCTCGATTGTTCCATTGCATCTGCCAGAAGGGTTGACCCAGAGGACCCGAACTGGACCCTTGCATCTACGATGTTTCTGAATGCAGCAGAGTTTCGCAGGGTGGATCATGTCGAATTCGATGCAAGGCCAGTCAGGGTGTTTCTTGTGTCACTGAAGTGGCGCTTTGAATGGCTGAAACATGCTGAAATACGGCAGTGTGTCAAAACCTTGTACCCCTGGTGAACATCAAAATAGCTGGTAAATGGATGTTCATCCCCCTAAAAATGGTATTAATAGGTATTGATCCATACCCATATGATGGCGGTAATGGTCATGCTTTATTGGGAATTACGGCTCGCTTCGCTGGCCCTTCAAAGAGCCTGGACAGAATTTCTGTGCACAGCCTCAGAGAAGGTTTCATCATGGGGCCCTGGGGTGTCTATTTGCCAAGGGCTGGAGCAGCTAGAGTCGGAATACAGTTTGCAAATTTGTTTGTCTAGATCTTGACACCACGATTAGCAGCTTAATGCACTGCCATTGGTCGAATACCGGACATGTATATATATATGTATACATGTATACATGTATATATATATACATGTGTATATATATATATGTATATGTGTGTATATATATATATATATATATTATGTGTATGTATACATATATATATACATATATGTATATATATATGTATGTATATATGTATATATGTATATATATGTAGATGGAAAACAATGTTCATCACAAACATCACAACATCATCATAACCACGAACAGTATTTAACGTTGACCATGACCACTGGATCATTGGCGAAGCAGCCCTGAAGCCCGACAGATGTCGTTGTTTCTCCCCCAATCAAATGATTACGACAATTGTCCAAGGTCTCCAAGGACTCCGAGGCATAGATTAGATTAGTGGAAGTGGAAGTTTTTTTTTTGGGTTATGAAAAGTTGATGAACAGTTGATTGAACAGTTGATGAACAGTAGATGTTCATAGATTTTTTTTGGTTGTGAAAAGTTGATGAACAGTTGATGACATGTTGATGAGATGTTCAAAGATCAACAAAAATCCAAGCTATGCTGACGAAAATCAGCCTATGCAGGTGCCCTACTTGGGGGCTTCGAGGGAAGCTGTTTGCCCCTTCTCCGGAAACTCAGGCTTTGAGGCGGGATAATATGTTCGCAACATGACAAGCCTTATGGGTTGAGAAGAAATATTGGATAATGATGTACCATATGTTGTCGTAGATTTGCACACATATAAATATACTGTATGTATGTGTATATAGAATAGTATATAAACATGTATGTACATACACATTCATACATACCATTACATATATTATACAATATATGATGTAATATCATGACATATGAAATAATGTAGTACACAATATATTTTCAAGTAGAATATATTTAGTACAGCATGTAATTAAATATATGATACAATATCTATGGTATGATACAATATATGATATAACATATGATATAATATGTTATATGATATTGTTTTTGATGTAGTACAGCATATGATATTATATATGATACAATCCTGTATATTATATTATTCAATATAATATGATGTAATATAATATGATATAATATGATATATAATATGATATAATATGATATATTTATAATATATGATATAATATCATCTACTATATACATACAGTAAGACATGTTCTCATTTTTTTTGTGGCTTGCCCCAAGGCATGGGCCCCCAGATGCATCCACGTTTCTCGCAGGAAAATCTCACCTTTCTCGTGCCCAGCTGTGTGGCTGCCTTGGAACAAGACCAGGCGGGTCGCCGATGATTCGCCGGTGGAAAATCCGATGAATAAATGGCCGTGATGGTAAGAATGATTTATGGATTTATGATGTAAATATGATGTAAATATACATTTATGATGTAAATATATGTAAATATCATGGTAAATATAAATTTTTGATGGATATATATAATTTCCATTTAAATAGATCTATGATTTAACCAGTGAGATCATAATGGATCTATGATGGATTTATGATTTATCCGAATTTATGATGTAAATATCATGGTAAATCAATCATAGATCCGTCCATAGATCCATTGATTTATGTACCTTCTTACACCATCTTGCCATACATGATTGATGATACATCAATTGATAGAGGCTAAGAATCCATTGAAAATCCGTTCCATGCTAGATGAATTGATGTACCCTCTGGTAAATTAACATGTTGACCCTGAAAATAGCCTACAGTAGTTTTAATGGAAATTCATCTTCCAACCCCGATGACTGCCGGGGTCTATGTATTTCATCCATGCCGAAAAGCCGCTGGAACGGCCGACCGCAGGTGTCTTGTCCCAATCCTCCAGAGATTCCAAAGGCCTACCGGCAGTTGCAGGTGCGGTTTGGACGATGTTGGACCACGACCTAGGGGCCCTTGGGTTTTCTGGTTTTCCTAAAAGGCGAGCGAAGTGAAGTTCAATGGATTGGTTTAAGGGAAAATCTACAGGAAACCCATGGGTTTTTACCATCAGATATAGGGCGAGTGAAGTGGTTGAATGGGATTTTATGGTGGTTTTTCATGGGACTCCAGATCCCACCCCATCCGGGGCCCAAAAAGTCACCGCGCATCGGGTGCCTAGGAGACCGGCGACTGGGTTTGTGCTCCTGGCTTCCACGGGACGGTGCGAGCCGGGGTTGGTTGGTTGGACGCTGGGACGCTGGGATGGTCGGACAGGTTTAACCCGATGGAATCGGTGGGTTTTCCGATGATTTTTTAACAGTTACCCTCTGGTAAACATACAAAAAACTATGGAAAATCACCATTTTTCATGGGTAATTCCACTATTTCAATGGCCATTTTCAATAGCTATGTTAGTTTACCAGAGGGTAAAAAAAAACGATGCTGAAAAAATCACCATGTTTGGTAAATCAAGGTAAATCAATGATCTGAATGGCCATTTTCAATAGCAAACCGTTTTGTTGTACCAGAGGCTAACTAGCCATGGTGGTCAATTGCAGGATTTAAAACTTATTGTGAAACAAGGCGGTTTTTCAGATCGAAGAGTCTGAAGGATTTGCGCAGTCTCACCATCCAAGCATCACATGACAGGCCAGCGATCCATGATCGCCATCTCCGCCATTGTGATCTCTCGACCTATTTGCCATGACAAGTCAATATTACAGAATTGGATGATGGGAAAATCTTACAGGAACCCCTGATATAAAAAAATTAAACACATCCAAGTAAAAACCCAGCTTCCCTGTAGATGTTTCCCTTAAAACCACCAATCTATTGACAAATTTTGCGTCACCTCACGGATTTTCGCGTCGAGATGCGCGGCGTAGGCTCTTCGGGAATGCACGGTGATACGAATGGGAGAGGCATGTCTTCTACAGGTGGGCCGCCCGTGAAAATCTTGGAATGCCTGGGTATATTATAACTATCATTAATTAGTTTTTTATCATTAACTATCATAGTGTATATTGTACTATATACTAGCATAATACTATTATAATACTAGTGTAATACTATTATAACTATCATAAATTAGGTTTTTTCATGTTCCCTTTTCAGCGGCCCTTTGATTTTGAAGATTTTGAAGACTGAAATCGAAAGTTCTGTGGTTTTGAGGTTTGTGCTTTAACTTGAGATTGATCAAGTTGATGAAGATCCGTTGGAATTGGATGGATTTGGAATATTTGGAATATTTGACATGGCCGGTAATGAAGATCGAAGCACGTCCTTTTTACGTCATTCATCTCCTGTCCATTGTTTTCCCTTTGAACTTGCCATGCTGACATTCATAGCCATGCCGCCATTCAAAGATTTGAACTCGGCCAGGGCAGCCTGAATCAGATGGTTGGATGATTGGTTGGTTGATATTTTGATATTGGGGTTTCCAATTCATGGGGGTACCGTACCCGTTATCATCCATTTGAGATGGGGATTTTCCATTATAAACCATCCAGCTATTGGGGTACCCCCATGACTGAACCCCCCAAGTCATCTTTGGCAAATCTGTGGCTTGAGTCATTCTTCTCGCCTTATTGGGAGATGGGTCAAATTTCAGACTTCGGAGACTAGACATTGAGTCTATATGGGTATGGATCAATACCTATAAAAATACCATTTTTAGTGGGATGAACATCCATTTACCAGCTATTTTGATGTTCACCAGGGCTACAAGGTTTTGACACACTGCCATATTGTTAGTGTTATATAACAATATATTAACCAATGATTGGGGTACCCAACCTTTGACAAAGCCATTTCTTCGTAATTTCTCTGGTCTCCAAAAATTGCTGATCTCATCCAGGCTGTCTTCTCTGGTTGCTTTGCCTTGACTGGCTGTCTTGCACCCGACCCGGCCACGGATTATCCCGAAGGAAGGGCGTTTCCCGGCACTGCAATTAGACCAGCTCCCGTTTCTATGGGTGTATCGCCCCCCCATGGGAGCGGAGCTGCATAGCTGGTTTTTCAGATCTGGAAATCGGACGTGAATGCTTTGGCCACACTCATGATGGACGCAGGTCCGGCATTGCAGAAAAAGGACTTGGCTTATCAGGAAAGAAGTGTCCTGCTGTTTTTGTTTTTTTCCGACCACTACGGTAACTTCTCCTACGTGTGTTCTTCTACATCTACATGTTTGTAATGGCAGTCACGTAGTGGATTTGCCCCCTTTGGGTCCAACCTTCAGGAAAAATGCGGAACAAATGCGGAAAGGCCTAGACAAGTCTAGACACCATGGAGCCGCTATATAATTTGCACTAATTACATAGTATATAGTATATAGTATATCAAATTCTATAGATATTATATAGTATTATAGTCAGAGAATAATAGACTTACATAGTATATAGTATATCTATGTATATCTCTGATTCTCCTTGTAAGTCTATTCAAATTCAATGTCCAAACCTTTGTGCCTGGCCAAAATTCGACTGTAGAAGCGATGTCAAAAACAGCTCCTCTGACTGCTGAGGTCCGATGTGCCTGCATGTGGCTACGACACCACTGGCTGTGAGAATGTGTCTGGTCTTGTTGAGGGGTCTCTGATGGCTGCTATCGCACCCCGGGTACGAAAAATGGGGGGATTCATCATTGGTAGGGTGGGATTTCCGAGGGCGAACCGCTTTCATTGAATTCTGGCAGGATATTTTCAGTCAGTCACAAGATGTTACAAGGCCTAACAAGGACCTCATGAAGTTTCTTAGTGATGTGTTGACGCTGCAGGTCTTGTTGATGAACTTCAGCCGGTATAATCCTTGAAGTTCAGGAACTCATTTACAACAGTGGCTGCTGGAGCTTACAACCCCTACAGACGCAATATACTCGTATATATATATATTATATTAATATATATATATATATATATATATATTATATTAATATATATATATATACAACATATATATATATATACAACATATATATATTATATTAATATATATATATATATACAACATATATATATATACAACATATATATATATACAACATATATATATACAACGTATATATATATATATATACATATTATATTAGTATATATATATATTATATTAATATATATATACATGACATGAGACATGTACCATATGTGTATATATATAGTATCATGTGTGCTGTAGTATTGTATTTTGCATATGGCATACGGTACATTATCTGCGACGTGTCTTCACATTTTATGTGTTAATTTGGATACACTCATTTTGAAGTTAGGGTTACATGATAGATATTTACGTATCATGCTCAAATATACATAACTCTGGTCCATTGATAATACTATATGATATATCATATAATATATAGATACACGGCTATACTATGCATCCATTTCAAAAATTGAGGAGGTCTGGACATCAACAGCACGGCATTTTTTTTACCTTGGCATCTCGAAACTGAGGTACAGAATGGTCAGTCGTGCCAAATCGGTTGCAAAGATCCTTTGTTCTTCGGTGTGCCAGTGACGGCCATATGTCCAGAGACCAACACTGACCCAAATCAAAAGCTGACACTGAGCTGAATTGACAGTTGGTGGATGCCGATTGTTGCCTGTGAAGTTCAGCATTTGGATGTGCAACTTTGATTTGTAACTTTTTCTGTGCTGAACAAGGGAATTGACACGTGTATACAGGTCACCTTTTTTGAATGTTCAAGTATTTGTCATTTGTTGGGTGGGCATAGTTGACAGAGTCATGCAGTCAGGTTTTCCATTTTCCTGAAGAATTTGAGCACAAAAAAGGGCAGTTGAAGCTTCAGTCACATTGGGTTTCCAGCATTTTTCACCATTTTTCCACCATTTTCCCATCATTTTCCCAGCATTTTTCCACCATTTACAGCAGTTCACCTCTCAGGATTTACAGCACACCCGTTTGTGACAAGATCTGCCCGGATCCTCTTGCCCGGGCTCCTGGTGGAGTTCCTGGTGGATCCAATGCAACTCGTGGCCAACAAGTGGATCATCATGGCTCATCAGCTGGTATCACACATAGAATGCTATAGAATGATGAAGATATATGAAGATCTTCATGGTTTACCAATGTTTACCATGTGGATTTGTGTCCAATGATGATCTTCATGATGATCTTCATGATGATCTTCATGATGATCTTCATGGTATCACACATAGAATGACGGGCCCTTTTGTCTCGGAAACACCACGTGGCACCAGGAACCACAATCCCAAAGAGCGATCTTCACAGCGAAGATAGGGGTTGACGTTTTCGACATGTTCATCCTAAAATATTCGTTCATCTCCTCTTAGTAAACACTGGATCTTTAAGTCAAGACATAGTCGTTCGACAGTCATCTATTCCAGCTGGTTCCGCCATTTCAAACCTAAACGACTTGGTCGAACTTGGCAGGTGGAAGAAGCAGGACCAGGCTATTCCTACGACATTTTCACCAAGCAGTGGAGTTGTACTCCGAAGTACACGGGCCGAGCAGTTCGGGGCACCCAGATGATCCATGATGATCCCAGAGGGAGAGCGAGTCGTCGCGGCGTGAAACAATCCACGGATCTATCCGTTGATATCTGGTGAGTTCATATTAATATGGCTACAAGGTGGTGCCCCAGTTCGTTAGCTAAGTTGGTGAACATAACTCCAGTAACTATGGTTTATGGCAGATATAACGAACTAGTTAATGGGGTTTATAAACCAACAAACATAACTGGGGGGCACCATCCTCTATGGAACAGCCCTAATAACACACCCTTCTCACACCAGAATTCCCTGGGATTCATCATGATTCATCCTTTCGGGCTGGCATTTGGGATGGCTTTCTCAAGGGCATGGCTGGGGCCCTGGCTTTCTCAAGGTGAAGCAATGTGACATCACCCAGCAGTGTCAGCGCGTCGTGGAGATGGTCGGATGCCTTCCTCGCATGCCCTGTGCGGAACCTGAATTGGATCGTTGCAGGCGCTCCTCTATGGGCACACGGGGTCAGGTCATGGGTCCGACGTAAAGGCACCATAGGAAAACCATAGGAAAACCATAGGAAAATGGTGGTTTAATGGGATTTAATGGGATTTAATGGGATATACCCTCTGGTTATGTCAAAATATCTATTGAAAATGACCATTTATAAATGGGTTTTCCCATTAAACATGATGGTTTTCCATAGTTATGTTAGTTTACCAGAGGGTATATCTTTTATTTATATGATATATATATATATGATGTATATATTACATAATTAATATATTGATTGTATGTTATACATTATATATATTGTATTATATACGTATCATATGAGATATACATATCATATTACATACACATATCATATTATGTAGATATACAGTTAATATTATATATACTATATATTAAATCAAATTCAATTATACTGTATTATATTATGTTATATATTATATATATTATATTATTTTATATAGTGTTATATTATATTATTATATTATGTTATATTATATTATGTTATATTATATTATATGTATGTGTTAACATAAGAAATATTTGATATTCAACGTACTGCATCTAGACATTGCGGAAGACGTCCCGTAGAATTCAGGCCCCTCGGTGCGTGCGTTTTGCCCAGGGATACCCAGTTGGGGGCATCGCCCAGTTGGGTTCGTTAATCAGAGGGCATCCCCAAAACCAGGCTTTCAATACAACAATATGAATATACCCTCTGGTAAACGTTTACATAACTATGGAAAATGGCCATAGAAATAGTGAGTTTTCCCATGAAAAATTGTGATTTTCCATAGTTATGTTAGTTTGCCAAGAGGGTAATATAATATAATAATATAATATAATATACCCTAATATAATGTATTATAACTATAATTATCGTTATAGTTATAATATAATGATATAAAATAAGGGGGAACAAATATAATGCAATATAATACAATATAGTACAATAATATGTATATATATATAATTTATATATACATGGAAATGTCTCCACTTATATATGGCTTCTACACCACAAAATCGCACAGCCTAGTACCTCATATCAAGAAGAAAAGATCGCAAGTTCGCTCCTTCTGGGAGGTATGATTGGTCCAGTTGTGGCGACCTATCTGCCGGGGTCTCTTGCGCCATCACCTGCCGCAGTCCGTACGAAGGACGGCACTGGGCCAGCGCTGGTGGGCAGCACATCACACCGGAGGGGTGTCACCGGTGTCCTCAAACGTGGCAAGCTGGGCCCCTTAGGAGGTTTCTAGCTGGAAAAACCATCCATAAATGGTGAATTGTCCATTGCCACGTTTGATTACTGGAAGGTACTTCTTCAAGTATTGATTTGAACATCGATTTCGGCCTATCTTTGGCCAAACTCCCAGGTTTCGGGGGGCTGAAAGGTTGATATTGATGATGGCCTAAATATGGGGTATCATCTAAGCTTCTCCAGGCAATTCACACCCCACCAGACAATTGCTATTGTAATCTATTGTCCACAGGCTGGCTACACACACACACACAATCATGGAGCTTTCTGCAATGGTTGGAGAGATTTACATACATAGACCGTTAGTCAAATTCCATCAGAATTCCACAGGGAACAGATTCCAAACAGTGTTCCATCCATCTGACTCCCTCGGTTGTTCCATGTGGAAAAGCCATGTGGAAGAGACCATTCGCGAAATAGAGTCTACCGGGGTCCCTGAAGAGATGCAATAACAAACATTCACAAGACACTACGGATTACTAATCTGGTTGGTGGTTTGGAACATGTATTTTTTTCATATATCGGAATAATAATCCCAACTGACACATATTTTTCAAAGGGGTTGAAACCACCAACCAGTAGTTGTTGGGGGACCCCTACCAGAAAATCCTCCCACACCTCCGCATCCTCCACGGCAGGTGACGGCTTTCCAACCTTCTGTCCAGCCAACAATTCCAACCGAACTTCGCCGCTTCAGTTCCCTGGCAGATTCCAATACGGCAAAGGTCACCAAACGGGGGCTGCTGGTGACTCCCAAAAATCGCCTCTGGTAATCGTTTACATAACTATGGAAAGATCCACCATTGAAACAATGGGAAAATCCCCTATTTCGACTGGGTCATGGCTTCAATAGCAACCTGTAAACGTTTACCAGGCCGGGTAGCTGTACATAGATGAACAATGGATGGTATTTGATGGTTCACGAGCATCATTGGGCCCCTGTTGGATTTTCAACAGCTCAGGCTTTGTCGTAGTGATCCCATGACACAATTTTTTGAGTTTCTCCGTGGAACCCATTTAAGTTTAGTCAGTCTCCTTAATCTATTGTGATCTATTCATTTATCATCATTTATCCATCTAATAGATCTTCAAGGTTTTGAATCTATTATGAATTTGTGTTGCGATTTTTTTTGGGTACCCTGAAAGATCGGATCTTTTGCCATCGGTCGGATGATCAAATGCCAATATCACCCATCTCAATGGGATCCCATGGTGGAAACTCTCCCACGTGGCCAAGAACCTCACGTTGTTTCGATGATGTTCGATGAAAATAGCGACATTTTATCCAAGTGGAATTGCTTTGGCGCCATCAAGTAAGTATATAACTATAGTGTACTATAGTAACTATAGTATACATCTACTTATAACGCACAAGTATTACATTACACACATGCGCATATATATATATGTATAAATGTCGATAGATACATATCATATCATCAATTTTCTTGCCGTTAGAGGTTGGGGACTCCAAGGTTTGAAATCCCCTGGTGCGCGTTGACTTGCAGCAAGCTCAATCCGAATTTCCAGGGACCGGGTTTTTGTTTTGTGCATTTCTTTGAAAACAACCTTCCAATTTTCATATGGCCAAGCCCATGCCGTAAACATCGTAAACTGCGTAAACCATCCCAAATGACTTACCAGAAATGGCTGGTACCAAGAAATTATCCACAGTTTATGCTAATGGCGGGCGGCAAACCACGTTTTCAAAGATCGTTGGGCTGTCCTAGGCCCAGATCCTTTGCCGTTACCAGCTGGATATATCAGGCACAGTCTTTCGGGTCGGATCGGAATTAACAAACAGTTCGACCCTGTCACCAATTTTGAGTGGAAACTATTCTTCCAAGCTCGATGACTGGCAGGGTCTATGCTATTCTATGTTAATATACCAGAGGCTATGTATATATATATATATAATTATATACATACATATGTATATACACACATATACATACATATATAGATATACACACAAATACATACATATATAGATACATACACATATACATACATACATACATACATACATACATACATACATACATACACATATATATATAATTATATACATACATCCATACATCCATACATCCATACATCCATACATCCATACATCCATACATCCATACATCCATACATCCATACATCCATACATCCATACATCCATCCATACATCCATCCATACATCCATCCATACATACACATACACATACACATATACATATACATATACACATACACATACATATACAATATACATATACATATACATACACATACACATACACATATACATATACATACGTACGTACACACACACATATATATATATATATATATATTAACGTACATACACATATGTATATACATATGTGTTTTGTCCGCAGCTGCAAATGCAAGAAATTGGACAGAAAGGCTCAGAGCAACTGCAATTTCTATTCTGCCAGGATGATCACATCCAAAAGCTGTGAAAGCTGTGACTAGTTTCTTTATCAAATCATCATTATATAATCATCATTAGTTACTCATATCATCATCAATCAAGATTGAACTACCCTCTGGTGAACTAACATAGCAATGGAAAATCACCATTCTTAATGGGAAAATCCACTATTTCTATAGCCATTTTCCATTGCTATGTTAGTTCACCAGAGGGTATCATTTTTCAAGTGATGGCCATGTCTTTGGCTTCGATGATGATGTTTTCCGTATTTTCAAGGCACGGAAGCGACTACAAGTGCGCCACAGGCTACACAGGTGCGTTAAAGAAAAATCGGTCGGAGTGACAACGGGATTACTTTGGGTTACTTCATTTTAATGACTGAAAATTGTTTGTAGCTCTAGATTGTTTTTATTATGAAACTGATCATTTCTTGTTTTCTTCTTTTTTTTGTTGCACATCCTTCAGAACTTTGACACCGCAGAACTTTGGTGTATTGCCGTGATCAACGAAAACATCGCACGCAGTTTAGGCTCGGAGGTTTGGAGCGTCCATCGTCCAACCCATCGGTGCAGGATTTACGGAGCGAAGTTGCACCGTGAAGCCGGACTGCAGCTACGAGGCAAGGGTTCGCAACAATGAACTGACCAATGGAGAATTTCTTCGGCTGGAAGGGAGCTGTTGGAATATGTTGGAATCATGTTGACCCGGAGTCAGCCCCCTCGTTTTTCGAGATGCTGCCGAATGGGGACTTCGAGAACTTACAAGCCTTACAGGGAAAGTCCGAAATGTTCTTTTCCTGGCCGAATCTGGCAGACATCAATGATTTGTTTGGCATAGTGAGCCAGGATTGGTTGCAGACTGAGATTTTTCAGATCTGCCTTGCCAACCAATTAACGATTGCAGGATGTTTCCAGCTTCGTCCGATCGGGTGCCGGACAGGTAACCTTCAGGGGCTGCTCCAAGTTGGTCCCCTGTAAGGCGCGGGACGATCGGATGAACCCTCGAAGATGACTAACAGTTTGCCATGGAAAGATCCACCATGCTATTTTCATAGGTAAAGCCAGGTAAACCATCAATTTCAATGGGCCATCTATACCATGGCTATGTTAGTCATAACCAGAGGGTAGTCCCTATGGATCTGTCATGGAGAGATGTGAACCTTGGATACTCGAAAAATAGCTCCCTGCTGAATCTTGTGGCAGGTTTGCGTGTTTTTTCAGGTTTTCTCGAGATGGATTTTCTCAACAAAAGTATTGTTGTATCAATATGGCTATGGATCAATACCTATAAAAATACCATTTTTAGTGGGTTATTCACATCCATAAATCCCAGCTAAATTTTGATGTGAACAAAAAAGGGGTACAAGGTTTTGACACACTGCCATATAGGTATTGTATTTTGTCAACAGGTACTGTATATTACTGTATCACTATTTGCAATATTCCCGTTGCTTTATTCTCTCTTTTGATTCGTTCTGTGAGCTGAAAGACATTTGTTTCAACTCAAGTGCTGGATCCTTTCAAAGGATTGGGTAAAAACGTGATGGAAGAAGTAAGTTGCCGCATTTGAAAAGACCAATGATTTCTACGACTTTTCAAAATCGGGCAGTCCGAAATAGTTTATAACAGTTTGTTTCCAAAATCGAGAAGAGATGTGATTTACATATACTCTGGTAATTCAACATAACTATTGAACATTTTCATTTATAGTTGATTTACCCATAAAAACATGATGATTTCCCATAGTTATGTTAGTTTAGCAGCATGTATAAATGATGTCACTTTGATACCTGTCCCCAGCAAGGCTGCTGACAACATGAAGCAATGAAGCACCAACAGTTTTTATCATGTGGAAGAGTCATCGTTTGTATTTTCCAAACAGGAAACCTTAATGGGAAACTCATGATTTTCCATTGATATCAAAAAATGAGTTAATGTAGCCTGAGGCCCAATTTTTTGGTAGTCGTTTGATTTACGAAAAATGGTGGTTTTCATTGATTTTACATAGCTGTATTGGTTTACCAGAGGGTTTTAGGGTTTAATCTATCCGAATCAACATGAGTCAACCATACGGTACCCTTGAATCAACGTGAAGTTCAGAGGGGCAGATGTATGTTACCTGGTTGGTGGTGACTGGAACATGGCTGGATTATGACTTTCCCATCATATTGGGAATGGAATCATCACAACTGACGAACTCCATCATTTTTCAGAGGGGTAGGTATACCAGAGGGGTAGGTATACCATGGTATACCACCAACCAGTAATAGTATGAGATGATAAAATCATGATACGCACCTGAGATTTTCTCTCCGTGAAGTTGGTGGCAAAGTGGGGTTTTTTGGGCGAACATCCTCAAGCCATAGGCGCTGCCGCCATTGCCACAATGGCCTGAAGCTGGAAATAGGTACCTGGAGGGTTTCGCGAGCGCCGTTTCCTTCCGATCTTCCGATGTTCACCGCCAGATTTTCACACCCTTGGGGTACACATGGAAAAGTTCGGTGGAAAAGCCATATTTGTTTTTCCGTTCCGAAGACGATTACTACATTCATCATATTCTAAATGATCTACATTCATAATATTCTACATTCATAATATTCATAATATTCCCATGGGTTTTCCACATTGATGTCTTAACTGCAGGCGGGTAGATTTCTATCTGGATATCGGGAAGTTATTTTCTGATCAACCGATCGGGATGTACCCTCTGGTTATGACTAACAGTTCGCCATGGTTAAGCCATGGCCCTAATCGAAATAGATGGTTTACCTATTAAAAATGGTGATTTCCCATGGCGAACTGTTAAATAACCAGAGGGTATTAGAATTGCATGGTCTATTCTGATAAAATCCAACATAAAGTGTTACTCCTACTCTTCCTCATCTCATCAATCTCATCAGTACACCAAAGTTGAGTAACTTTGAAGCAAACCAAAGATGAGTGTTTGAAGCAATCGATCCAATGTCTCAACGTGTCTCAGCTTTCTTCTCTCTCTTGGCCCCAGGAACTCAATTTGCTCCATTTTACGCGCACTTGACACCACTTACCTGATCTTAACTACCTGTATCATCCTCTATCTACCGGCTGATAAAGACGATGCGACACGCTGATGATGTTGCCCCAGCAATCCCCAGCACTGCGACTGATCGCTACCAAATTCTGATAGGTGTGAATTGGACATTTCCGAGTGCCAGCGACCCGTGCCTCTTGGTGGTTCCTGCGAGGCGTCGTCCCGAAGTGCAGATCTGTGCAGATACCCTCTGGTAAACTAACATAGCTATTGAAAATGGTCATTTATAGCGGATTTTCCCCTTAAAAAAAGTGATTTTCTATAGCTATGTTAAATTGCCAGAGGGTATTGGAGGAATTTGGTTCACAAATCAGTTTCTTTCGTCTTTTCTCCACATCCGAAGATCTCTCTGAGCAGCCAGGGTTCCCAGCTGGTTTAAAAACAAGCTTTTGACATGCCACTAGCACCCAAATCCAAAAAAATCATCATGAACGTTGCAAAGTATCTCAAAGTGTTCTGTGGGGTTGGCAGAACATCCTAACCATGGTTATTGCGTATGGCTATTGCGCTGATCACTGCATCCATGAAAAGCTTTGTGCAGCTGCGACATGATGTGATTACAGTATGGAGCTTTCCTGAACTGGGGGGTACCCCCAAATCATCCATTTCAGGAGGATTTTCCATTGTAAACCTTCCATCTTGGGATACCCCCATTTTAGGAAACCTCCATATATATATCATATCATTATATATATATATATATTTATTACAAGAATTAGTCCAGTTGACGAATGTCATAATGTAGCTTGATAGGGTCAGACCTCACCATTTGCATATCTTAAGCAACCATACCATCTGTATAAACAAACATACCGACCATACCATTCAAATGGGGATGGGTCAAAACCCTGGTACCTAGTGAACCCCAAAATAGCTGGTAAATGGATGTTCATCCCACTAAAAAATGTATCTATAGGTATTGACCCATACCCAAATAGAAATCCACTGACTAAGCATGTTTTGCTCTTCAAGGGACGTTTGTGAAGCCTGGATGCCAATTTTCTTGTCTCAGATCCTGAAGCCGTGCAGGCCAAATGTCGCCCACCGTTCACGGGCAATCCTCGTAGCAGCAGTTGTCCATCCCGCAATATTGATCCTGAGAGGTGCGAATCTCAGATCCGAAGGTCATGAAAAAGAATAGGGGCGGTTACGGGGGTTCAAATTTTTGAAACATATATCATATATATATATATATAATATATATTATATAATATATATAATATATATATAATATATATAATAATATATATATATATAATAATATATATATGAGTGACCGACAAAATTATTGTAATACTAATTTAGTTTTGCTTCGCCTTGGCCTTTCCGAGCTTGCACAAAACCTTCATAACCGATAGGGGACGACCCTACACCGATACCCCATTTGTGATACCTCCGGGAATACTGAAATCCTCACAACCGATAGGGGACGACCCTAATTTGTGCATGGCATTAACTTTAACATACAATTTTGTCCGCTACTCATATGTGTATCTATTGTTTCTCAACTATACTAACTATACTTTGGACGATTGGTTGAGACTCCAAAAAAATGGGATGGCTTCACTGAGGGTCATTGGGGCTGTGGAGTGGTTATTAGTTATACCGTGATGTTTTCATGATCATAATGGGATTATCATTATACGTTAGTTTCTAAGATTAGTAGATATTAGTATTGTTGTAATTATGATTATCATTGGAAACTGATTATTAGTGTATGATTATCATTGATTATCATTAATCCCATCGCCCTAATATGAACCACCCATATTGCATGGTCCCAATGATGTGGAAATTCCCTACATCCACCATGGTTTCGTTTAGGGGGTGTTTAATATTCTAATGGAATTATCATTATGTTAATCACATGAGGGTTTCCTAAAATATGGGTACCCCCAAATCATCCAATTTAATAGGCTTTTCCACTATAAACCATCCATTTGGGGAATCCCCCATTTGTGGAAACCCTGCAAAGAAATGTGAATCAATATCAAGTTCATGGATGGTGATTATACGTGATGTTATCATAATCATATGGTAATCCCGGGATTATGTGGGAAAACATCACAATCCAACTTGGAATTCCCATTTAAAAAACATATGAAAACATATGAACACCTACCATTGTAAGGGACTGTTCATATTATTTAAGGGCTGCCGCCCCTGCCGCCGACCCCGGAAGCAAGTATGGTGGATTAGCTACATTTGGTTACTTGTTGAAGCAGGGAAATCTTGGTACCAACCTAAGAAATATATTAATTGCACCC
>Ga0126342_10005908_pt1 | contig 21552 bp, 23 predicted proteins | sample Cyp1metagenome_FD_92528 | JGI IMG/M metagenome (GOLD analysis project Ga0126342, IMG submission 92528) | Coral microbial communities from Lord Howe Island, Old Settlement Bay, Australia - Cyphastrea 1 metagenome | ecosystem: Host-associated > Invertebrates > Cnidaria > Coral ... | reverse complement strand
ATCATCTTAACCTTGTGGACACTCTAAGTCAGTTTGAAGTTCCATGGGGGTGGGAATTTTGATATCACCTTAACCTTGTGGACACTCCAAGTCAGTTTGAAGTTCCATGGGAGTGGGAATTTTGAAAACGTCTTGCTCATGTGGACGGCATGTGTCATTTCCAAGTTGTATGGGGGCTGGAATTGTTTGGGGAAGTGCACTTGCAGAGTGGCGCAGTCAGGCCAGCGTATTTGCACAAGCAGAGTTGCACAATCCTGAACATGCGCAATCTGTCAGGAGCAGTTGCGCAAGCAGAGTTGCGCAATCCTAAGAGTTGCGCAATCCTGGGAATTGTGCAAGCCAAGTTTCGCAATCCTAGTTGCGCAATCCGACCAAAGAGTTGCGCAATCCTAGTTGCGCAATCCGGAGAAGTTGCGGAATCGGACTTTGTTCTTCCTCACTTGACATATAAAGGATCACTGAGAATATATCGGAGCCTGGGACCCGACGCATTAAAATCCTTTGGTTTTTTGAACCCAAAAATCATCCCAAATCCTTTCATCTGTTTCCGTTTCCGTTCACCAGGCTGTTTTCCACCCTCTTCCCCCAGGACGATCTCCAGCTTCGTCCTGGGCATCGGCAGCTCCGGCAGCGGCGCCTCCTCTTCCGACTCTTCGCCCGCGGCGCGGCGCGCGGCCTTCGCTGCCGTGGCGGCGCGCAGCAACACTTCGATGGCCGTGGCACGATCGCTGGACGTGGCGATGCTGGAGGGTTTCTTGGATTTTGACTTTGGAGTTTTGGAGGGTTCTGATTTTTTGGACACTTTGGAACTGTCCAGCTTGGTTCTTTTGGACAGCTTCGAGCTTTCTGCCAACGTTGAATTCTTGGAAGCTTTAGAGCTCTTCTTCTTGCGCAATGTGGTGGCTGGCCGGTCAATGGTTGCTGCATTGGAGTCAGCGCTGGCTAGTCGCGTCTTCAGCTTTCCAGCTGAGCACGTCTCTGGACCTGCGGATGCCACCTGAGCCATGTCAAGCTTCCCAGCATTGTCACGATGCCCCTTTCACTACCAGTACGATCCAGTACGTATTGTGATCCAAAGTGGCACTGCTGAACTTGTGTAAAATCCAACCGGTATAAAAAACACATTTCAAACGCACCGGGATTGATGATCCAAACCAAAAAAAAGCGACGAAAGAGTCAAAATCAGCAAAAGGGACCACAAAAGGATCAAAGAGCTACAAAGTAGTCCTAGCTACAGTATATAGATAGCTCCGTTTAAGCACCAACAAAAAACATCAAAAACCAGCGAAAAAAACACCGGAATTTCATGGGATTTTGAGAGGATTTTGGATGATTTTGGACACTGCTGGCCTTTCCCTTGACCTTTTTCACCTTCACCTTGCGCTTGGCCGGCTTGGCCGGCTTGACCGCCGCCCTGCCACTCTTCGAAGCAGACGTCTGCTCGGCCTGGCAGGGTCGGAACAGCGGCTTCATTTTCGGATAATGAAGAGATAGTTTCAGATTTTTTTTAGAGATAATTATCTATATGTTAAGTTATATTTTTTAATATATATATATATACATTGTTTGATTATATTGTTTGATTATATAACTTTGTTACATATTTCAAGATCACATCTAAATCATGCTCGAGATTCTTGGATATTAAGCTGTCAGCAGCATCCCCTGATTTTTGGACATCCACTCAGCACGCATGAAAAATAACTCGTTGAGATCACCAATTTTTGTGGCGCCATCTTGGCTGGTTAAATTCTGAGTCGTCAAGCCACCATGGTTGTTCAAAACTTACATTGTTTGCCTTGGTGCAATATCATGTAATATCATACAATCACCTTGTTTTGCCTGGACAATTCTCTCTTTCTGTTGGTGAAGTCCCCATTTCTTTGTTTAATCCATCGCTTTTTTGCTCATTTTTGGGTCAAGGCAAGGTTGGCCAACTCATTTTAGGTCCTCACTACCTGCAGCTTGGCCAACTTGACCCTCAAGGCTTCAGCGATGTTGGCGCGCTGCGAGCGCACAGCTGCCTCCAGGGACTTCTTGCAGGCCTTCGCAGAAGGAGATTCCAAGGGGTTGGATGATCTGGGAGAATTTATGGAAGAAACATGGAGAATCCGTTTTTCGAAAAGATCATGGTCCCCTGCAACTTGACGGATGGGATGGGCATGGGATGAGGGGCGGGGATGGTACACGCATCTGTTAAATTTATGCCATGTTCTTTGAGTGTTCTTCGGCTTTCAAATCCCTTCTTGTTGTTCGTGGCTGAAGTACAAACTTTCAGTGGTTTACCATGAGGTACGCCACCCATTCATCTGTGAGCTCCAGAAAAGATGTAATTATATAGAGATTCGGAGACAGGGTTTGGAAAAACAATTACATAAAGGGAAACACCAAGCATCGGTTTCCATGTTTTTTTTTTGGCATGATTTTGTATCACCACATTTGCAGCATAGCTTTGATTTTTGCTATCGTTTAAAAGGTCATGAAAGGTTCACATCCCATACAGCACCTTGATTCGATCCTCCAGCGGCTTCTCTTTGATGAACCATCGCGATTGATCAGCCATGGCTTGTCATGGGAGATTCTGTCAGCTGAATACTGATGCAGTGGTGCAATGTGTGTGCAACAAAATCCCTTGGGATGTTGACAGAGCCTGGCCCCAATTGAAGAACATACCGAAGCTAATCCAGCAGATTCGAGTAGAGTCGAGTCAAAAAAACGCAAGACACTTAGGGTTGGCCGATTTGCCAATGTCTCTAGAGCCCTGAACGCGATTTGAGCCAACGAGACTGGGTCACAAATCATGATAGATTGTGCAATAGTATAGTATGTATATATATATATAAATATATATATATAAATATATATAAATATATATATATATATATATATTGTGAAAAAAGTGCATACATATCCAGCACACACACACATATAAATATATTATATAAATAATTATATATGATTATATGTGCATGTACTAGATATATGTTCAGACATCTCCGTAAACGCAACCATAAATCAAGCCCCAGCCAGTTTACCAAAACTTGGCCATATCCAAGGGCTTTGATGTTTGAATTTGCCACATCACCTGCCACAATTGCAGGGTCCCCAACTCACGTCGAGTTCACTCCTGTGAGGTCCATGATGCCCCCGAGGTATTCCATCAACAGCAACGGGAACTGCAGGCCGCTAACGCCCTTCGCTGGGGAAGGAGATGACGTAAGTTGGGGTCTTAACTGGTTGAATTGAAACATCCTGGAGCTGTCTCTCCATAGACTTCAAACAAGGTCTGCCCCGGCGTAAACTCAGGGGCTTTGAAGCTAGAGTCGCATTTTCCGTTTCTTCAATAGATCAATGGAGAAAACAAAAACAAGTGCAGTTGTGGAATCACTATCACTATTCAACTAAAGACCGCAGGTGCAACATATTGGGATGTTGGTTGGATGATGTTGGTATCTTCAAGTGACTGCAAAACAAGTGATCCAAAACGGTTTGAATATTGTTACCGCGAAGGGGAAACTCGGCTACTTGTGTGAAACTCACGTGATGACGTCCCTACAAAGCAGCTCGTTGTATTTTCAGCCCAAGTAGGGTCAAAATCAAGTAATTACCTGGGCACATCCCGAAGCATCCAGCCTGCATGTCATCCAAGCTTAACAGCTTCCCATCAGCACCTAGGAAACAGCGACAAATCAAAGGGCCAAGAGCGAATTGCTCAGGGGAATCCACATGCCCTTCAACTTTTATTTTGAATGAAGTTGAAGATCTTCACAAAAAAGAGCAGCTTTCCGTACTCCAGGAATGCTTTCTCAGCTTTCAAGTTGGGTTCCAAGCTACTTGCCGACGTGGAGTAGCACGGCAAGTGCTGAGGATGGAACGAAAAGCTCGATAAGCCAAAGCCTTTCACATGACACAAAATCAGTTGGCATAATATGATCAAATACAAACTCCTGAGCATGATGACTCTGACGACAAAGTATAGAGCACAAAATATGGAAGTAAATGCTTAACCAATATCAAAAAAGAAAGGGTGCTTACATTGCACACACTTCCTACACCAAAGAATCCTTAAGAACCTTAAGACCAGGAGAATGATCTAAAAAATCCTTGGGATTTTCTATGGTTTTAATCCTGAAACTCCCCTTCCCATGCCAGACCAGCACCTCCGCCATTTCCTCCAGAGCTCCACTAAAGAAGCCCAATCCTCAGCCAGGTGTAGTGGAACATGCCGCTCCGTTGCTGCAAAAACTAGTGGCTCTCAGAGCGATAAACCACTGAGTTCCTGGCTGAGCGTGGGAGAATTGCACGCAAAGTCTGCGTAGATTGCATTTGCCTCTCATTCTGAGGTGACAGCCAGTGACAGCCAGATTTTTTTCTGGAGTGAGATTGGATCGGGGATTCAAAGGCTGTAATTGTTGTCATCTATACACTGATGTTCCATGATGTTTGGCTATGCTGGATGGTAACACTCAAGTCTGCCAATGATAACAACTTATAAAACACTCCATTCCCAGATCTAAGCGCCTGGTCAGCACACAGCTGTATTTGAGAATCCGCCTTAGTAGCATCGTTTCAAACAGTTTCAAAGAGCCATCTTGAAGCCTTGAAGGACTTGAATTTGCAGCATGATGTCTGTAGAGAACTCCGCAAGTCAGTCCATCCCTATCTACCTACATAGACTAAAGACTATAGATGCAGACTTCCCACATCTTCCCACCAATACTTGGTCCTCAACAGTACCTGTTCAACATCTTCCCCCAACTGCTCAGTACTGGAGACGACCTCGGAAAATCTATTTAATCTGAATAGACCTTAAATCTAAATCCAAGTCAGTAGACCTTGTTAGTATTGACATGTGGTCTGAAACCATTTGAAACCGGTGACTTGGGATGACTTTGGGATCCCCCATGACGACTAAGAAACCTCCATTCCTCTCCCACCCGTCGTGTGGACCGCTCTGAGCCACCCGTTTCCAATCTTCACCTCACAACGTGTAACATGATGTCAATATATGATGTACTGTAAATATCCAAACTCGGACTGAACATATCCAGCTTTTCTCATCAGAGAATTCTTCATGGCCGCAGTATTCTGGATCGATCACCGAGGGCCACATTCCATCTGAGATTCCGCGCGTTGGAGCGCGTAGATGGCGTTCCTCGTATCCATGGGTGATACATGGTGCGGTCTCTCACCATGGGAGGTTTCCATAAATGGGGGCACCCCAATGCCTGGATGGTTTATAATGGAACATCCTACTAAAATGGATGATTTGGGGGTATCCCCACTTCAGGAAACCTCCAATTAGGTCGATGTCTCTTTTGCGTGGGATGCATCCGCCTCATAATGTGGTAAGCCCAAGAATGACTCATTCCCATACCGTATACCAGAAAAAGTTTGCAAAAACCAGTCCCAAATTAGAGAGTGCGACTTCACCTCCGAAAAATTCTTCTGCTCCAGCAAATTCAAGACCCCAACCGCATCGCAGTCGAGAAAACCATAGGAAACCATCAGTTCTGCTAAGATTCTGCCGCCATACGTTAATAATTACGGGACACCCATGCAACCCTGGATAGGGACGGACGGATAGTATGCGAAACATGTATACATACATATATATATATATTATCATTATATAATTGTGAATAATTATGTATCATTACATATCATTATGTATCATTATATATCCAAATGGAATCAAACGGAGCCATGGATCCAAGACCATTCTTCCTATTGCTCTTTGACCTTCCAAGCGTCTTTGCCGCTTTCACTACGTCGCGGGAGCGCTTCATGACCTGCATGGTGGAGGACATCAGCTACCAGGAGGCATGATATAAGGGCAGTTACTGACCTATAGATCCTTTCACAGAGGGCTTTGCCCAACAGTACCCCACGTTTTGAGTGTAAAGTTGTGTACTTTTCCTATCCTTTCCCATGAGTACTTTTTTTTGGGTCGAGGTACAACGAGACGAGGTACTGTACAACGAGACAATGGTGTTTTCATGCAAACAAATCACTGAAACTGAGGATCTACTCTGAATGTAGCTCCAGAGTGAAGACAAAAACTGATGACACCTTAAAAGCCCATGGAATTTTAGAGGGACCTGCAATGATGGCCCCCCCATCCTCATAAGCTTCCCATACTTTTCGGGCCATCATTGCGGGTTCCTATAGTGTAATGATGTACATCAATCCGCTCATTGCCTGTTCGCGATTTTCATCAAACTCTTCATAGAGCCGCTTGCTGTCCTCAACACTCAGGATCTTCTTTTGGATCTCTGCGGCATCATCAGCATTCCAGTGTGGCGAACACCAATGATGAGCCATGAGCCACCCCCCTCATTTTATTAGATTTTACTGCCGGAGAATTACACTTCATCATGCTAATTATCAACCCTGAAGCAGGATAGTTGATTCTTGGGTTCACCAAAGCCTCCCACAAAAATGCGCGTGGAGTAGAACAACATCAATGTGAAGAAATGAAACTCTGGCATATAAAGTCCTCACAAACGCAAATCTCTCGACCTATTATCAAACCACATGAAACCATATTGGCAAATACGTGCAAATACATGCAAATACGTGATGGTGATTTGAGAGCTGACACATGACACCTTGCGACTACCGGGGTTTCCCAAATCTACTCCTAACTGACCGAACTTCCGTAACTTCACAACTTCTTTGGCCAAGGGGTGGTTCAGTCCGTCACAACTTAGGCTGTGACGCTCAGAATCTCCATTTCTAAGGCATCCTCCGTTGCAATGGGCTGCTCCAGGCTGGTGGGTTCACCAGCGCGCTGCCTGTCACTGCAACGGCAAGAAGCTCCTTAAAGTAAATACTATAAATAGATAAATAAAGATAGATAGATAGATAGATAGATAGACAGATGGACACATACACACAAAACAACAAATCACTGACAATGACATTTTTTTTAACAAAAAACTTCGTTTTTCAATCTTGTCACATCATTTTTCACATCGACCGGTTGCTGAACTTGATTTGGGATGATTTGGATCCCCCCAAAAAAGGGCAGAATGTTGTGACCCTTAGCCTTGCTTCATCACAACCTCTGCTGAACCCATCTCTCCCATGCGGCCTGGCCATTGTGATTTCGTAGCTCAAAGACTCTAACCTGTGACACGGTTCAAAGATTTCAGCGGACGTTGGACGATATATCACATAAGTTCAAAACATATTGACATGTCCATATCCTTTCTACATATCAAGGGGCGCAGAAAGGAAATCACATAAACAAACTCAGACCTTAGGTAAGTGAACATGAAAGCAAACCATTGAATATATAATATCTGTGAACATATCTTGTTTTGTTCTTTTTTTCCTAGACCTTTTTTTTTCCCATTTCCAAGTGTTGCTTCCCAGTTGGCACGCCCTTTCCAAGTTCCATGGCCGTTGCGGCGCAAGGGCCTCTTCACCGAATACTTCACACCGTCAAAACCTGGCGCCGAGAGCTGACATCAGGCTGTTTCCATGGCTTTTCTTCATCGGTGACCCGCTCTGAGGTCGACTCGTTGTCTCAAGGCGCTGTTGCGGAAGTTGAACTGCATCAGTACCTGTCCACACGAACGGCACCAAAAAAAAACTCATCCGATCCCCAGTCGTCGATCGAGAAAAAACCAGTTTCCCCAAGCACATGTCCAGTGACGACCCACCTGGTCACATCAATTTAAGGTGGTTCATCTTGAAGTGAAGTGATCGAAATTTCGTGGATTCGGGACAATTCGCCAGGGAATTGGAGCAAGTCCATGCTGGGAACAGTGAAATCCTGTGAACTCCATTTAAAGCCCATGTAAATCCATTCAAATAATCTTGACTCCCAAATTACTGACTGGTGCTTAGTACGGAATCGGGGAATGGGATGATTGTTAATATATTATATAAATTATATATAATATATATATATATTTACACCTGCTTCTTCAAACACGTGTTATTTTTCTACTTTTTCGGAAACAAAAACGTTTTTTTGAAGTAGTACCCCTTTTTTTTGACTGCGAGTGTTTTTTGGATTTTCTTCTTTTTGACCTTCTAGATCGTATTTTCTTGGCCTTCTATAACATGTGTCATGGTCCTACACACTGGTATTTGGATTCATTTTGAGACAACCTTCTCTTGAATGACTCTTAGAACCAAATTGCCATCAAATGAAAGCGAAGAAGGTGATACACTCTTGAGTTGGGTACAACATGCCGAACAGATCAATCGCAAGGTCATCTCAGGGAAGCCCATTTGGCAAAGGAGTTTTGTTGCAGCATCCTTCTCATCACCATATCCAACTCGCAGAAGTTGAGCAAGTGGCAATTTGGACTTAGAAGGGCGTTTGAGAAGAATTAGATTCTGAATCTTTCACATTGGGCAGCCTATCCTTAAACAATTTTTGCAACGGCACGAAAGAGCGTAATTTGCCGGCGAAAACGCGTAATTTGCTGGCGAGAAGGCGTAATTCATTTTAAGCAGATTGGTGTGTGTTTTGCTGTTGTTAAAAGGTATTGATCCTGAAACTCAAATGCCTGACACATTGAATGGACAGGGCAAATGCCAATGAAGCGACAAAAGAATAATCTGCCAGGATTTGCTTATTTGTTCAATCTAAGCGATGGAAAGGCCAAGTTTCTGCAACGTTCTGGGGATGTATGTTTTTTCTTTCACTTAGAATTTGTTTTGACTAGTGAGGCTCCTTTAAGATTAAGAGGTTTCTTCCAAAGTGTCCAAGGTAATTAAATAGTCATGGGTTTCTGTTGTGGTAGTTCACTTGATCTCTCTGGGGTTAGTGAAGGCTACGAGGTAGCCAACCAAAACTTCATGACAGAATAGGGAAGAACATGAAAGAGCAAAAATTAAAGAAACACATAGAAAAAACACATTTTTTGGGCGAAACGCAAAAAAAACAGCAATTTCACATCCGGAGGTTGTAGGTATATGGCATATTATGCGTCATTCCCCATCTCCTACGAAACACCCGTAAGAACATCAATATGGGAGGTTCTTAACACGGGGGGTCCCCAAGTCACCATCGCTTTCAATGCGAAAAAAATCTCTCATTTGGGATATATTAAATATATGTATACATTTATTTATTTAATTTGAGGGTAGCTTCATGACTTGGGAAACCTTCAATGGAATATTATTATGGAATAGTTACTGTAGTATAGAGTTATGGACTGGGATATTTTGCACTAACAGTGAGCACCAGCGGAGGGCACCAACATTTCACCAAAAATACCTGGAGAAACGATCTGCTTTCTGGTGCACATTTTGTGTATGCGGTGCATTTTTAAAGCAAAAAAGGGTGCTCATCTTGGCGTTTGTTTCGTCAAAATGGGGCTCGTGGCTGGTGCCAAATTTGGTTGCATGAGACGATAGCGAAGAAAACCAAATGTGCAGATTGTTTTGTGGCTTGGTTCCTAGTTCTTTCTTTTGCACCGTGAAAATGGAAACACAAACATGCTCGAAGTGTTATTGGGTGGGGCTAACCATACTAACTTAAGTTATGGATTATTGTGTTGACACCCAAGTTATGGCTGACCATACTAACTATAGTACGTACCGTAAGGATAGAAGATATTCCACAAATATATCATAGAGAAGTTGCCATTTTGGGGATCCAAAAAGCACCAACCACATAGATGGCCCCAGCCTCCTCCAAACTCTGCCCCAGGCGAAGGCAAATCTCCACGGAAGGCAAATCAAGGGCCTGGCGCAGAACCGTCGTCCACGGCGTATGGATACAGGGGGAAACCACTTGGTCCACGAAAGGCAAAAACCGCTAAAATTTTGGTTCAATGTGATTAAATGATGTGAAATAATGATAAATATGATGATAAATAATTCTGAATTTCTGAATCTTAAATGATTGATGTCAAATGATGTTCACCGGTTCTGTCACCGCATTCTGAATTGACGCCTGGCCACGGTTCACTCCATACCTGGCCAAACGCACTGAGGTGCTGCTTGTGTTTCCTGTAGCTGCTTGTGCCATCGAGATACACCTGATTCTTGGTTCATAGAATTGGATGATGGGAAAATTTACAGGAAAGCCCTATATTTGATGGTAAAAACCATGGTTTCCGGTTAAAATTTTCCCTTAAACCAATCCAGTTAATGGTTGTTCTTTCATGTTCTTTCCCTATGATCCGCCAAAATTTTGATGGGCGATTCTCTACCGTTCTCCATTTTTGCTGATCCCCTCCAGTCTGAACTTTTTCTGATGTGTTCATCCGCCTACCCTCTGGTAAACTAACTCAGCTACCGAAAATCACAGTTTTCACAGCAACATTAAAACATCCCTCTGGTCAATTTACAATAAGTAATAATATAACTTAACAATGTTGAATTATGTTAAATTACCAGGGGGTATATAAATTCCCCATTTATAGATTATTATGTTCTTATGAAGTTTTTAAAGCTCCATTGCTTCTGTCCTCACCCAGGCAAAAGGTACACCTCTCCATCTCTCGAAGGGCTGCGATGAGGCCCATGAGGTAACACCTCGATGGCACATTCAAATCCCCTTTTGCGTCACCTGGAATGGCACAAACCGTGATTCCACACATGGTGGATTAACATGGATTAACCCCTGAACAAAATACCCAGTCACCTTCAGCAAATTCTTAAAAAAGCAGGAAATCTCTGGCATTTGTTCATTTTCTACTGCCCAACTCGCCTACTTTCCGCGGTTTCCGGGGCGCTCGTTGTCATATTCCGCGATCTCTGTGCGCCACGCAGTCGGCACAGTGGGTAGCAGCTGCCCGGTCTGCAGGAAGCGTTGGAAGGCGCAGGTTGCAACGTAGACCTCAGCAGGGCCTGGAGATGCCATAGTGAAACATGATGGCATATGATAGGATGATTTCAAACTCAAACTTTTGCTTGGCACTTGTCTTTCTGTTTTTGTTGGAAAAACCATGGGGACATCTGGGGACGTGTCATGGGACCTTATATGAAATTGATCATTTCTGACAGCCGTGTCCCATGACCGATGACCTCCAAGAAGCCCGAGACGTTGCAGGACTCGCAAAATCGCAGCCGTCGCTCCGGGGACGACCAGAGATCTGACCGGATGTGACCAGGGAATCTGCGAAGAAATGTGGTGGTGCCAAACTTGGGGACAGCAGCAAAACTCATAGATAGGGTGGCACAAATCGAAGGATGGATAAGGATGGAATAATTAAATTAAGGGATGACATGGGATGACAGGATAATCAACGGAAAGGGTTAAGCAACAACAAAATACAAAAAAGGTAGATCAATGGCAGATCACGTCGGAAAAAGTAGGCAAGGTTCAAGATTAAACATGATTAAACCATACAATGAGGAATTGATACGCAATAATTATAGCATATTATAGCCAATTTAAATCAATCATAGCATACTATAGCTGTTGATGCTCTGCAGCAAGGGTTTCCCGTCCTCCCGCGGCGGTGGCTAAGCTGGGCATCGCATTGATTTGCTCCAGGGCACTTTGGGCACCCTCCAAGTCACCCCCTGGGCCGCCGGCAGGGGCCAGGTGATGCGGCAAATGGGGATTTACGGCGATGATTACCCTCTGGTAAACTAACATAACTATGGAAAATCACCATTTTTAATGGGACAAATCCACTATAAATGGCCATTTTCAATAGCTATTTTGACATAACCAGAGGGTATGCCGAAACAAAGGCCTTTGCTGAATAGGAAGCTGGTTGGATTGGTCCCCCTTTTTTCCTAGGCAAATCACGCTGCAGCCGTGCAGTGGCGATGTATCCCAAGCGGCGGCCAGCGGACACCACCTGATCAAATCAGGCGACTTTCACCAAGAAAAATGGTGGCGGAATGGGATGTTACTTGGAACTTCAGGGGATATCAATGGGATGTAAAAACTTTAACCAACAACTGTAACAATGGTAGACTTGTGTTTCCCCATGTTTCCCCCATCAAAGGTGAGACTTTCAGGGATTGCTGGAAATCCAATCTTTCGGCATCCGTGTCTGGAAGCATTTTTGATCTGAAATGCCACATGAACAGATTAGACCTCTACCACTTTCTGCCACCAAAAAAACACTGGCTTTCTGCCAGAGTCCCACAGGGCCATCATGGGCCATCTCATCCATACATTGATAATCTGCCTCCATGGTTTCATCTCATTCTGTCACCGAGAAGTATCATATCCAATCCTATCATCCCCCGCAAGCTTTTGTCATCTGACTTTTTTCAAGTTCTCACTGGGTTTGAGGGTCAACAAAAACTGGAGGTTTCCAGCACAGAAGATCTCTGGTTCCCCGCAAAATCTTTGCACCAAAAGATCTGGCAGGGTGAAACATATCCAAGCATTAATTTCTTTACCGATATATATATATATATATGTATATAATATAAATATAATTATTTGATATTATTATTGGTGGTATTGCCACTTTTTACATGATTATTGTCATCATTATTAATTGCAATTCTTCTTGCTACTATGATGATTATTACTTTGAACAAAACAATGTAATTCAATAGTAATCATATTCACTCTTTGTGCTACTATTACTATATTACTATGTCTATGATGATAATTATTAATGTGGGTACAACAATTGCATACACAACCCCCCAGTCATCACCATAAATATATAGGTGGTATGTTTACCATTCATTACCATTCCCAGTCATGGGTGGTTTATGGCATTGTTTCCCACACATTCTCAAGACTATTAGTACATATGATTACCCTTAAATGCAACTATGTTCCCATATCAAACCACACACATAACATTGGTAAAACCCCACAAGAAATGGTTTATGAGTTGATAAACCACAGAAACCTTGGCATTTCATGTGGTTTGAAACATCCAAAGATCCAATGCCCTGCTGAAATTCTCACCTCTTGCAGCTGCGCACGGGCATTCTGCACCTCTCAAAAATGTCATGGGCACACCGCACTATCCCACCGAGATGGTGATTTAATCCAGAGGAACATGTGATCTAATCAATAAACAATCGGGATTTCTATATATAAATACATATAAATCACAAATATATATATATATGTTAATTATATATATAAATGTAGAAATCCCGAATATAAATAATTATATAATGAAATGTCAATGATGATGATTACAATGGAAATTCATGGGGTGACAGTTCAGAGAACTATTCCAAAGTGGATCTTGCAAACCTTTATCCAATTTCCAGATGAGTTCCAAAAGGTCAAAAGCATTGTTTCCAGAGTATTTGCCGACATCCATTTATACGACTATGTATCCCCTTGGTGAGGAAAAAATAGGGAAGAAACACTAACGATCCATATTTACTGACCGCATCATCACCAGCTGCACACTTTTTACCTCCTTGCTTTGATCCAATACACCTTAGGTGTGCTGGTGAAAAGGAGGAAATATTTCATCCTCGCACCTCTGCACCAACACAAAATGGGGATCTAGCGCAGAAAAAGTAGACATTCAACATCATTCAACGGCCAAAAAATGGGATTATATAAACAATATCAAACAGAGATTTAAAATCTGACAAAGTGCGAGGATTGATCTACCCCGTTTGGACTGAGAATCGCTTTCTTCAATCCTGGCACTCACCAGCTGGTCTCTGCCAAACGGTGAGGAACAAAGCTGCGCACTTCAAACACCGGCAGCAAGAGCTAATGGCTGGCACCGAAGATGTCCAAAATGGAGATCTAAGAATGGAAAATGGGTGGTTTAATATTAGATAAAGTACCATTTCAACAGTTAACTTTGTAGATTAAGACCGGGATACCATATTGGATTCAAGTGCAAATTGAGATTTCCATCATTGGCTTTGAGTGAAAGGGGTTGAAAGGGATGGTTTCTGTCCATTTGACAATAATGGTACCATCCAATTGAAACCTTGAAACAGCGAGCCCCACTTCCGGGTTACCACCACGGAGATTCAACAGCTAAATTCTACCAATGATGTTTGGCATAGCACTTGCCCGTTGCCGAACTAGGGACAGGTACCAACCATGAAAGTCGAGAAGCCGGCTGACCTGCAAACCTTTCAAAACACATCTTAGCAAATTTTGAAATCTTCTCCAAGTGGATCAACTCAGCTGCTTGGCTCTTCGGTAGCAGTTTGAGGTCTTCTCTGGCTCGTGGTGTCTAAAAATCTCAGGAGTTCACGATGCCTCTGGCAACATCTGGCAACATGGAGCAACAAGCTCTAACCTCAGAAGGGCCCCCTTTGCCCCTGCCCTGGGACTAGCTTTGGGAAGTTGGATTTGGAATTTGACACTGGAGCTGCCAACAGAATTGTTCTTTCAAGTTGGGAACTGCACTGGGAAGTGGCCTTGGTTTCTGACTCCTAAACTTGACAGTGTAATCTATTGATAGAAATCAATGAAGTTGAACATGAAATGCTGGTTGGAGACTGGTTGGAGACATCTCGGCTACGGCTCTAACGGTTGACTCCTGCAAATTGATTTCAAGCTGGACTTTTGTACATCATGTTTTTCCATCAATGTTGATGAAGTTTGCGCGGTACCCTTTGCTTGAGCCACCCATATTCAATGACTTGGGGCCTAGATGGGCCTAGTGACTAGTGCTGGTGTCTTGTTTCTCAGTGAAGCGACATGGAAATCCAATATCCCTATACTTCAACAGAAACAACATCTATACACAGGAAATTCTTCCAGTATTGATAAAGTTGCTCCAGAATGTTTGGCATCACTCATGCCTAATCAGAGATCCTCTGCAAACCTGTTTGTTTCTAGCTGAGCACCCTGCGTACGTCCAATCATAGCATATTTCAAATGTCCACCATCCATACCCAACCAAGGTTTACCCATGGCATGGTCAATATGCTCAGTAAATATCCCATGTATAGCAACGCTTGAGCACTCAAGCAGCCATCCAAGATTGACGCGGAATATCATATTGTTGCCTATGTATATTCCGATGGTGTCCTCATGATATAATTATATAGCAGCAGAGCATGGCAACGGACTGACCATATCAATCCAACATTGATCCAGCATTGGTGTGATATCAAAAGATCCCACTAAATCCCCACGAATTGAAAGCCTACTGGATTCCCATATCAACTCCCCATCCAAAATACTAAAACCAACAACCCCAGCGGCTCATCTGGCGGGCCATGTCAACGCCTGCCAGGCCAGGTCAAGTCATGCGCCAGGATCCAACAGGGAGCTAACATGAGCCAATAAACCATTCATAACAGTGCCACTGTTATAGTGATAAATCATCTTTCCATGGGAGCCAAAACCATGACCCACAAACAACCACCAGAAACTGGGGCAACCTCGTGGCAGGGCTAGATACTGTACTTGGAATTGACCACCTTTGTACTCCTTTGATATCGTGCACAAGCCAATGGAGATCCATTTGCTCTTTATACCAAACCCAATGATGCCCTCTGGTAATATATGCCATAACTACAAACTGTGCCATTAACTATGGACATCACCGTTCAAATGCGAGGTAAATCATCGAACTAATCCATGGCTATGGCTTCGATAGCAAACTTTTAGCTCGGGGATTTTCCATTTGCCAATGATACACTTTGGCAACTCATCAAATCCCATCAAATCGCATTAAGTCCCATTAAACCATCATAATCTCACTTTGGCAACCAGCCAAAGCCCCGAAAAGGCGCCCCTTTACCAACCGGCCTCGTGCAGTCAGCGGAACGCTTCTCGTTCCCGTGCCATCCTGGCATCATGGGGAATCTACTGTATGAATTTACCACCAAAAAAAGTAGATATTTTCATATGTTTCCTCTGAAATGACAATGATTAATCTATTTGGGGTAAATTCCTTATTTCATGACATGACATCACTGAAATTCATATTGAACACGCATTGCGAAATCGAGAGTTCCTGTCGGAAAATGGTGTTGCTGACCTCCTCAGTCAAAGATTGCCACACCACACAATGGTTGGACGCACAATGAGCTGGTATGAGCTGGATGGTAAAGTATTGGTCACCACAGGGGAAAACAACAAGCATTGGATCTTCGATGCCGTCACCGAATAAAGTTTTGCAAGTTGAATGGTCGACATGACACAAGGATGAGTGAAAGGAAACTGATTGATAAAGAAAAGTGGGATCCCTTCACCATATTTTTGTGATGGCCATTTGCCCAAATCACTGGTCGGCAAAAGCAATATATTGAACCACCAAACGATTTGGATGTCTGAAAAGGATTGAAAAGGGTATTTTTGAAAAATCCGCAAGATTCAATAGGAAAAACCATGGACAAATGATGATTCGCCAAAGGAATGGACTCTCTCTTCTTGTTTTCGGACCCATTTGATGGCCCATCAGCCCCTTGGAGAATTCATCATCATCGCCACTGGGGGTCATCCTCCTAGTTGCCATCCCAAACTCCAGAAATATCAGCCAAATCCCCAAGGTGTCATCGTTGAATCCTGATTATTTAGGGATAAAGTTCGAATAAAAACATATGTACCCTCTGGTAAACTAACATGGCTACGAAAAATAGATGAAAATAGCCCATTCATAGATGATTTTGTCACATATTATTATCTATTAAACATATGGTAATTTTCCATTGCTATTTATCTTAATTTGCTGAATGTTAAACACCACCATGTTTGTTAAACCTCTCCCGGCTCCAGCTGTCACCTCGCTATCTTTCCTCCTAGTGACAGCGAACCAACGCAAAAGGGGGGATTCAACCCACAGAACGGCCCACCCAAAACCATGACTGGATTCCTGGGTGGCGCAGAATGAAAACATATGAAAACACACAGCCAGCAATGAACCAATCACAGCTGGGGAATATATGGCAGTGTGTCAAAACCAATAGTACCCCTTTTTTGTTCACATCAAAATTTAGCTGGGTTAAAATGGATGTTCATCTCATCCAAAATGGTATTTTTATAGGTATTGATCCATAGCCATATAAAGTTTGAAGAAAAGGACCGTCCTGGCAGAGGACTTGGATCCAATGGACCTCGGCCAGCAACTCTGGATACGGCACGGCACAACCGAGTACATCCCCATTGCGCTCTTCAAATCTCTGGGTATTAAGGGAATAAAATGGAATAAATACATATACCCTCTGGTTATTTAACATAGCCATGGAAAATCACCATGTTTAACAAGTAAACCATCTATAAATGGGGCATTTTCCATGGCTATGTTAAATAACCAGAGGGTAAATACAATAGATGGATAATAAATGCAATAGATATCTATCCGTCCGAAACTTCCGCAAAAAAACAACGATGGTCCGCCCTCACCAAATGGCACATCGCCCCAACATGGGCCAAAACAGCGCGCCCCACTGGCAACTTTTTCAGCCGATGCTTGGTGTGCTCATATTCGTTGGGGCAAAAGGCGCGTGGCGTGGACACAATATCAAACAACTCAATTTCAAGCATGTCAATTACAAGAAGGCAAGATGTGCACAGTGCATGGTTTCCATGGTTTCATGCACTGATATCAATCAGCTTGTGGCAGTTCTAGCTCTTTTTCTGGTAACACCAATCTCACACAGCAAGCTAACCGCTTCAACATGTCCCTTCTGAGTTGCGATGTTCAGGGTTATTGCCCCATCAATGGTTCTGGCTTTGTTGATATCAGCCCCAGCCTCAGTCAGCAAGCGAAGCATTTCCACTTGGCCACTTTCAGCTGCGAAGTGCAACGGTGTTGTCCCTGTATCAATCGTGGCTTTGTCGACGTCTGCCCAAGCCACAATCAGCAAGCGAGCCACTTTGAGATGGCAGTTCTCAGCTGCAAGTTGCAATGGTGTTGTTCAATCGTCGGTCGCAGCTTTGTCGACATCTATCCAGCCACAATCAGCAAGCGAGCAACTTCAAGATGGCCTTTCTCAGCTGCCACGTGCATCGGTGTTGTTCCATCATCAGTTGTAGCTTTGTCGACGTTTGCCCGAGCCACAATCAGCAAACGAACCACTTCAAGATGTCCGTTTTCGACAGCTAGGTGCAATGGCGTCGCTCCGTCATCAGTGGTTTTGTCGACGTCTGCCCCAGCCTGAACTGGCAAGCGAACCACTTCAAGATGGCCGTATTCGGCTGCGATGTACGATGCTGTGACTCCACCCGCTCCAGCTTTTCTCGTTATATCAATGTCTGCCCCAGCTTCAATAAGAAAGTGCACAACTTCGACGTAGCCCTCCTGAGCTGCCATGTACAAAGGTGCTGTTCCATCATCGCTTGTGCTTTTGTTGACGTCTGCCTCAGCCTGAACCAGCAAGCGAGCAACTTCAAGATGGTCATTCTCAAGCTGTCGATCCTTCAATATCGCAGGCATCTGCAACGCCTCAAGCAACAGCTTGGCAGGTTCTGCATGCCAGAGCAGCACAGTGCAGTGGGGTCCTGCCAACCACATCCCTACAATTTGGAGCTCGAGGTTGTTGAAGCATCTTTTCAAGTGCTCCTGGGTCATTGCCCAAGCATGTAGCAATCATCCTTGCGTCTTCCATCGTCTTCCACAGGTTCTGGCGGCCAAAATTCTGACAAGACCAAGTGGACTTTGACTAGTTCCGCGGAAAACAACACGTCATCTTGAATTTCGTGAGACCAATCTGAGCTGCCAAAGATCGCTTCATTTCCTTGCCAGTTTTTGCCTTCATAGTCATCCAGAACTGCAAGTGCCCCACCTGACACTGCTGAATAGACAGAGCACATGGGCTGTTGCTAGAGCCTGGTGCCAAACGGGCACAAGAAAATCCGGAACATATCTTGGGGAACGAATGATGCAAGTGATGGACTGGAGCTTGTCAAAGCAACCAGGCAGATTCAAGGTCACAGTGAAGGATGGTATAAAAGTATTCACAAAGTCAATAAAGATATATAAAGATATAGTATATGTCCAATCCAGATTGCTCGGAACAACAATAACAAATACGCAATTATGATGCGTATACTCGGATTTAGCATCATTTCGCCAGCCATGTGTGTGTGTGTGTCAAGATACTAATCTCAGTGTCCAACAACAAATCAACAAACAGAAGAGAAGCAAGCAGTTTTTGGAACATCCAGCAAGATCAATAATTATATAATCAATATCAAGAGTTTTTTTTTATCAGCATAATCAAACATGATAACGATATCATTGAATCTGAAGGGCATCTCAAGACGCTGATCTTCCAATTTCCAAGGTAGCTTCCGGTGGATTTTCCAGCAGGGCCTTACATCTTGACCCCTTGACCAGACGCCCGGTGGTTAAATCTGGTGTTCAAAAAAAGAAACGTTGAACACACCAGCCGGTTTTAGGTTGGTTAAAAACCAGGTCGAACTGGATACATACCATAGAATACCATAGATCCATAGAAATTACCATAGTACTTACCCCGTTAGTACCACCCCGTTAGTTCGATGATGTTTTCACCAAACCTCCCAGGTTTCCAGGGAATTTTCATCTTTTTGGCGGTGTCATAATGGGGTATAACTTATAATTATTTATAATTAATTATATAAGGCCAATGAAACGATTTTGACCCAAAGCCATAGAGGCAGGCGCCGCAGAATTTCTTCCCACATCCGTCACATCCGGGGCACGGCAGGTGTAGGCCTCCACCTTGGGATGAGGAAAATGGGATTTCTGAATTGGAGGAATTGGACAGTTGGACATGAATTGGATATAACTTAATATAACTTATACCCTCTGGTTATGACTAACATAGCCATGGTATAGATGGCCCATAGAAATAGATGGTTTACCTACTAGTAAATGCGATGTTAGTAAATGGGATGTAATATGATGTAATGCATACGATATCATACGATATAAATTTGATGTAGATGGATGTAGATGGCACGCCGATGAGGAATTATTCCTGTTGCTTCTAGTCCAGTACTGAACGTGGCCGGCTGGAAGTTGCTTGTTTCAATCTACAGTACCTGCATGCAAACATAATTTCCCCTATGTGGGCGTCATCTCCAAATTGCGAACCCGGAATCCAACTGTCCAAGGCGGATTTAACCCTACCCATAGCCATTTATCTGCTTGCTGGCTCAGACTCAGTTCAAACCCATGCTCCCCCAAAAGGCTGTTGCAGAAGGGCATAAACGAACTGAAACCTTGGTCCTAATGATTGGAATCCAAATGCAAGCCACTTCCAATGTGGGAAAAAGGCAACTTCCAAAACTATTTTTGCTGGTTCTAATGTAGAAATTTCAAGGGCGGCATCCCCCATCCAAACCGAGGATCGTAATTGTATGGTTTCGAGATATTTCCAGGGTTTGAGTGGGTAAGGCAGCCGGTGAGCAGCTATGCTGCACTAGTTGGAACTACCTCCTTCGTCCCCACCAGACCCCCCAGCCTAACATCACAGCATCGGCACTGGACACACCGTCCAGCCTTTGCAAAGTAGACGCGTTGATGATGTGATGACAGAACAGGTAAGTCGAAAGAACGACGAGCAATTCACAAATCATGAGGATAATGATTATAATATGATACAACAGGCACCGATAGGCGACATACTGTACGCGTGTACATGCATACCATCAAATACAAACATCCGCGAGCAAAGAATGAGGATACTATGAACATCAAGCAGCCCGCAAGCACAAAACAAAGCTGTGCCATTGCTTCACCTCAACAGCCCGCAAGACCCGGAAGGGCCATGAAGTTCGGGGACTCCCACTTTGAGGCAAACATTTTGTTTCCCTTCGATTGTACGGAACCATGCAAAGTGGCCCCATGCTCATCGGAGTGGCCAACTCTTCAAAAATCAAATTATCAAATTGCAAGTTTTAAAGCCCCATGAAACATATTGGGCACATGCGCATGGGTCAAAAAGACTCAGAGGTTCAAAAAGAAGGTACCCTTGCGGTAAAACTGCAAGATGGACTGAAACTGGAAATTTCCATAAACCAACCAAAACCTGTGCTCCCCCAGGCTTTCCGATCTGAGCCAGACCTAAGTCAATCCGTGCCAATCCATTGCCCCTTTCCCAGCCGAAATCAGCCGCCTCACAGTGTTGTCTCTGATGAGACTCCTTGGGTCCTTCGAAATGGAACATTCAAGGAGAGGTCCACAACCCTCACAGGCCCAGTCCATCCCAGTCCAAACACCTTTCACAATCCTCTAACAACCTTTGAGAATCAAGGTCTGTAACCAAGGATACGAAACAATTTCCTTGCTTCTCCCAAGCTTTGGCCTTCTGTTTAAATATTAGCATAACAAGGAATTATGCATCTTCCGATTTGGTTGGCTGCCCACCCCGGCTTGACATATACCACGGCCTCAACAGGCTCCACAGTCACCCCATGGCCCCCCAAATGGTCCTCCCTTCCCTTGGAACCGTTGAAACCGCCCTTGTAGGGCCACTGCACCTGCCTGAAATGATCGTGGACTTGGAGGGCTGATCGGTGTAGTGTAAACCATTATCTGGTGGCTTAAACTATCTATCTATCTATCTATCTGTCTATCTGTCTATCTATCTATCTATCTATCTATCTATTGCTATCATCGTAGTAGCGTTAACATAGCTTTTGGAGTTTCCAGGTCAGAACTGACAAAACCTGGTGATCAGAGCATGGCTGGATTTGACTTCATTAACAATACCATCAAAAGTGGTGAT
>Ga0126342_10005907_pt1 | contig 21553 bp, 21 predicted proteins | sample Cyp1metagenome_FD_92528 | JGI IMG/M metagenome (GOLD analysis project Ga0126342, IMG submission 92528) | Coral microbial communities from Lord Howe Island, Old Settlement Bay, Australia - Cyphastrea 1 metagenome | ecosystem: Host-associated > Invertebrates > Cnidaria > Coral ... | reverse complement strand
GTAGGTAGATAGTCAGAGAAAGAGAGAGAAAGAGAGGAGACCTCAACCACCTTTCAGTCCATCAGTGGCTTCGCTCTGCCATCCCTGATTCACAACAACCAATCTCTCCTATAGGTTTCCTATGTTTGAAACTTCCGCCACCGCCTTGTGCGGTATACTACTGGTATAATTCAAGAAAACATTGTGTCTGCGCAAATGTATGATTCAACCTTTGGAAGAGAAAATTGTGACAATAAGAATCAGTGTGAATATTGATTTCAATACGCATCAATCTTTGTACAGAGTATAAGTGTGCCACAACAAAAAGAACGTTCGAATCGTTCGAACCTTTGCTGATCTGTCGTAAAAATCGAGCCGCCTCTCATCATTGGGCGATCCCTTCCTCAGGCCAGGTCGGGAAGATCCACGTGGCCCAAGTGTACAAAGACATACCCATAGGATCCATGTATGGTATATATTCTAACATTGGGGATATATTGATGGTAAATGTTACCATATATAGCATACATGGATCCTATGGGATAGACCATTTCCATCAATTTCCCAACGTTTGGTCCCTGAGAACAGAACGATCTCTTCAGGAGATTCTTGTCCTGGCACCACTTGCAGAGTTTGCTTCGTTCGAAACACAAAAATGGAATTGTCCTTGGCTGCAAAAGCTGAGCACAAGGCTTAAAGCTTCCACATGCCACAAACCCGTCCGTTTCAGGTTTTGTATATAACCATCAGCCTCTTGTGCACTGTCACAATCGGTCCCGTTGAAATTCGCCATAAGGATCGCCACGAGTGAAGTGGGACCTGAAGATCCACAATTCACCAAAATCTTGTCACAAAATCAGAGAAACCAACACGAACTCTATACCCTCTACCGGTCATCAGCTCCATGACCAGCTGGGAAGTCCCAGTGAAATCAGTGAAACATGGAGATTTCCAGCTCGAACTAAATGGGGGGTATTTTCGGAGTTTCCATCGAGTCATGGAGCTGAGAAACCACGCCAATACGGAGCACCGATGAACGCCAAGTGTGACAGGTCTCGACCTGCTCCAGTCTTCAAGTTCCAGCTCTGCCATTAAAACCCTTGAACAATAACCTCAATCATATGAGATCAATTAGGATATTATCCAAATAATAGTCAGCTCATCAGAATATGTTAGAATATGTTTGAATCATTAATCACAATGAATCATTGGACATCATTATCAAAAATATTCAAAAATATATTCACACAATTCAAGAAAAATTGATGAAATTGGCACAACTTCACCACGTTAACCAGGTACGGTGCGCAAAAATCTGGGACGCTTCACTGCTTGCAGCCAGCTTCTTCTCCTTTTCTTGACGCCTCGGACGGAGTCGGACTCCGTCAAGCTATCCCTGGGGGATGGTTGGGATGGTTGGGATGGTTGGCACGGGCTTCACCACATTCAACATGTATGGGCTGGGTATTGGATGGGGTACCCAAAATGGTAAACTATGGAAAATCACCATTTTTCATGAGAAAATCACTGGATATCACTGGTTAACTATGGAAAGATCCACCATGCTATTAATCCTGGGTAAATCCACTATTTCGACTGGGCCATTTTCAACAGCTATGGATTGGGTTTCTTGACCCTTGTTTGTCCCAAATGGTCACGAAGATTGACGATCAACGAAACCTCTAGCTCATCTCTACGATTGATTTATGCTCTCCCGTAAATTGTTAGGTTTGCTTTCCTGAACTGACAACTCAGCAAGGCTCATGTTGTGCTGGTTCAGCAGTTGGAGCGGAGTCATGTCCAGACCTGCAGGGGACCAGGTCTATGGAATGAGACAATTCCAACAAATCTCCATGAAGTCCCCAGTAGATCCCAATATTAAATCCCATGAAATCCCAACAGCTCAACCCAGTTTCCAGTCGGTTTTTCTATCTGAGTTGCAAAAGATTCCAACCCCATTGGCCCATGTTTTTGGGGGAATCATCAGCTGTCATCCCAGCTAATTTTCTTCATCCTATCGCCACGAGATGGGGGGTTTTTGATGATTCAGCTGACTTTCAAAGATACATATTCATATCATCCCATTATTCGATCCCTCAATTTTCTTGGATATACTGATATACTGATAATGCAAAAGTGTGTATATATATGTATTAATATACACATACATATCCGTTAGATGTTGGTCGTGCACATCCATTTTGTTGTTCTATCCAACTATATTCCCATGATATCCCCTTTTTGGAAACTAGAATGTGGAAGTTTCAACCTCACCAAAATGGGAATGCGCTTGAAAATCCCATATTCCGATTCCATCTACTTCAGGATGATTTAGTTCTATTGAAACACCATTGCTTATATATATATAAACTCCATTGTCTCATTAGTCACCATAAAAAACGTGAACATATTCCCCTCCTGGGGTTCCCATTGAACATGGCATATCCCATTCGGTGGACATCAACACACTTCGCCCAGCGGCGTTCGGGCGCTTGTCGCCGGGCCAATTTCATGGCCTGATCCGACAGAACAATGAGGTTGTCGGCACCAGGGCGTTAGCCCATACACTTTCATGTATTTGTTTGTTTAAATACCATGATCATTGGGATCAGGCCACAATTTCATAATCTACTTCTAAATGATTTGTTTGTTGATCTGTAGGTGGCTCTGCAGTAACAATTATTGTTACCCGAAATGCAACCATACCATTTTTTGTTCATACAATGTTCATTTATTTCTGCGTTTGTTGATCTGGGGCTAGGATCATCAAGTGGAAGTCGTCAGTCACAAACGGCTTTTATCTGGCTGGGTACCAAGTGGCAGGTAGCTGGGCATTGGGCTATATAAATATAACTCTTAAAACTGATGAACCATCATGATATGATAAAAGTACATGAGTAGTAAATATACGCAATAAGTGATTATATAGTACGTGCGGTTTAACCCCTCCAACTAACCAACATCTGTGATACGTAGGATTTGGATAGTTCCGTCACGTGGATATGCGACCCAAAATGCATCCGTTTTAATGACCAGGGTTTGACCCCCGACAGAAAAAATGGTGGACTTCTTTCTAAACATCTGATCTTTGCATCCGACATGCTGTTAAATGACACCGATTCTTGAACCTAATTTGTTTTTCCCTCTATTGAATCAACATCTATAGAGAGAACTTGTGAAACCATAAACCATCAGAACCTGTCCTTTGAACTGAACAAGTGTGTACATTCTGGTACCTGCCGGGACTGGGACAGCAACTGGTGTAAGTATCAGTTCTGCCTTTCAACTGCCACAACAGTTGCTGTCAAGGGGCTGAAAGCGGAGCTGGAAATGGACTGAATGTATCACAGCGCGTGCATCACTCAATCATTGCAACAACTATAACTTGAACATGAATCAATGGAGCATCAGCATTAGTAGAAAGAATGTCTGCTTTGCACCCTGTAGCAAGATCAGAGGTGCTCTTCTATCAACATCTTGTTTTACCAACTCCATCTTTGGGGCTCTTCACTATCTTTGTTTCTGAGAGCAAAGTGGGCTGATTTGTGTCCATGTCGAGAACTTGCACTTTGAATTGGCTCCATGTCTTGAACCCAGGTCGGGTCGCATGGCCGGCAGCCCCATCTCTGATCGGAGACTTTCCCTCCAAAAAAAAACAACTGGGTGCCCTGTTGGTCCGGTACAGCATGTGCTTTACCAAAATTTGCCTGAGGTTTCTCAAAATTCCATGTGGTTTACCCATGTACCACCTCGCTCCTCCCGCTGGAAGATGCTCGAGAGCTCCGACTCCACACTTTCAATCTGCGGCGCTTAATTGCTGGTCGTTTTCTTGCAGGACAAAACATGTGGGTTATGGGATTTGAGCATGAAAATCGGGTTGAAGATGGTTGAAGCATCAAACCTTGGGCTCACCATCAGGATTGGGGTTCAATAGTTAAATCGTGTCACCCTTGGATTGTACAAAACACATTTACTATTTTACTGGAGGACGCAAAAATAGTGACCATTCCTAGTAGAAATGATTAGAAATGGTACCCTCCATGTTCATAAACCAGGGCTCCATATATCCTGGGTTGACATTGCCAATCCTGGAAGCGCGGCAGCACATCAGACTTTCCTTCGAGGGGATGGAATGCTTGGATAGGGATCACACAAGCGCGGCAGCACTTTTTGATGTAAGGCGCTCGTTTTTTTGATGCGGGGCATTCTACTCGATGTCCGGCAAGACACCTTGCAATATTTCTGAACAAATGCATTCTCAATGATTCAACTTGCATTCCGGTGAAGTTTGGTAGAGGAAACAACAAGGTGGACTATTGGGTCAAGGTACCGAAAACGACACCGTTTTCGGAATCATATTGAATAAGGATGAATAAGGGCAACCCTTATAAACCCCTGCACAAAGGTTTTTCCCCATGTCACCTGCCAGGTGAGGACCTCTAGATTTTGCGAGCGCCAAAGCTCAGCAAGGACACTGCCGGATCTCCAGCGCGGGCGTCAGATGTCAGATAGAATGCCAGATAGCCTCTGGTAAACATTAACTATGGAAAATCACCATGCTATTAATGGGTAAATCCACTATAAATGTCAGAATATGTGTCAGATAGAATATCAGTTGGTGATAAATCACTCGAAGAAAGCTTTCTTTCACAGCCGCAACGCATCTTGCAGCTGCGCAACCACAGTCCATAATCTTCGCTTCCGCAGTGGGGCGCCCAGAGCGAGTTCCATGAGAGTCCAGAGCTTTCACGACTTGATCACCTGCCCACCGCCCAATCGCCCAAGCCCAAGATCTTTCGGTGAAAAGACAGGACAACACATGTGTTTTTGGTGATTTTTTATGGTGTTTTATATGGTTTTATGATGTTCACCCTGATGTTCACCCACCCAATTTCGAGATGTGTCTCAAATGTTATGAATTTTTGTGCGTTGAACAACCATCATTGACCATTAAAATGAAACTAGGGATGAATTATCCACCGTCAGTAGTGCATGATTGTTCTGCATTCGCTTCGACCCATGCAGCCTACCTATTTCTGCCCCATTTCCGACAGCTCCTGGACGCATGTCTGTCCTTCCCAGCCTTCCAGAACTTCTCCAAAGACAACGTGCTTGCCTGGAGTTGGCACATAGAGTCTCATTGGCTTCAACCCATCCTCAAAAAATATGAGTCAGGCTTAACCATCCAAAATACAGATGGAAAGTCAGCATGTCTGGAAAATTTGATAAAAACTTCATCTAGTCATATCTAGTCACCTATATATCTTCTCTTTGTTAAGACATGGAAGCTCGCACCATATGATATACATATATATATAGTCTCCGACATTTCACCTGGAAAATTGGGTCCCCCATATGACCTTCCCACCGAACATGGCCAACATGGCCCTTGCTGTGCTCCATGAAGACAATTTAGAACACCTAAAATCACACAGGATCATGTGCTAAACCCAATAACAAACCATCCCCAATTTCACCAGATATGGCTGGTATAACCAGTGGCCATCCAATTTTTGCCAGTTAATGGCATCAGCTTTACCAATGATTTACCATCATATGGGTGATACATGGTGAGACCGTCATGTTCTCTTTTAGCGCAGCCTGGGTTTCCATACCATCCAGGTGATGTGCCGCTGCTGTGGTGATGAAGAACTGAGAGCCATTGGTGTCAGGGCCAGCCTGGGACGTGAAGATCGTTTTTGTGGGGACCCTGGGGACGACGCTGGGGACCTGGTGGGTGACCCTGGGAGTTGAGAAAAAAAAATCAGCCAGGAGGCATTCGCCATGCTGAGTAATCCACCTCGACTGTGAGGCACACCAAACCTCAGTAATCCACCGCGAAAAACCAAGAAAGTGGTAAACCTCGGTTTGGCAGAGCGATACATTATGAGACAGGGTATTTCTAAATAGAGGCATAACATGGCACAACACAGCGTCATAGATAGTACGTATAACGTATAACTATTATATATAGTATCTGAAAATATCTGAAAAAAATCGATAGTTCGGTTCTAGTAGAGATCCCTCTCAAACGAAGGTATATCAGATTATCATCGGCATATATGGCATATCTCTCTGATAACTGGGAGGAGTTTTATCCCATCCCCCCTTCATATATAACACATTATTGAACATCATTGAACACCATCATTGTATGAATTCTATGGTCGCAGTTGATGTCACCCATATGTCATCCCCTACTTTTTACCATGGGGATGTTTTCCTGGGCTGAAAATCACCGGGATGACCTCTGATCCAAGGTTCTGCTCGTCCGCGAAGCGCTCACCGTAGATTGACTTCCCGCCAGTGCCATTTCCATGGGTGGTGTCTCCACCCTGCACCATAAAGCCAGGGATGATACCTTGGACATGGGATGAAATCTTGGCTTTGGTGCATTGTCCAGGATGGTTTTGGTGATCAAATGAGATGTATATATATATAATGAAAATAAATGTACCCTCTGGTTATTTAACATCGCTATGGAAAATGGCCCATCTATAGATGAATTATGATGACTTACCGATTAAAAAATGGGATTTGCCATAGCTACGCTAAATAACCAGAGGGTAAGTAAATCTGCCATACATGAATGGTATATTGATGTTGTGAGGTCTCTCAAACTGCAAAGCTGATCTAAGCTGAGCGTTTCGGTGAGATTCTGAAAATTCGGGATGAACCAAATGACAGTCAGTTTTGCCACAGATATGGAGGTTTCCCAAAATCGGGGTAATTACTCCCACCTCATCCGCATGTTAACAGGATTTTCCATTATGAACCGGAACCATTTTGGGGTACCCCCATTTTAGGAAACATCCATATCTACAAGCCATTTCAAGATTCAATGTAGGCAAGGCACGATGAAATGGCGAACCTTTGTAGCAGTAGGGTGGACCCTTATCGCACCTCACAGCATAAGGTTCTCCAAAAATGCGGAGGAGAAGTCCACGGGTATCCCTAAAATCCAGTTGTCCAAAAATGTGAATTATCCGCTTTCTGCACTTTCCATCACTTTCCACATTCAAAGTGCCATAAATCTGGAACCCTAAAAACCCACCCGCCAGTACTGTACCTTTCATATTTATAGCCAAGAGACTTGCAAAGCGCCTCGAAGTTTGCAACGGTCTTTGGCACATGCTCTCCTTATACGCAGCAACAAGTCACCTTTCTGGTGGTCCGGTGATCAAAACCGGGTGATCAAAACGCAGCCTGGACTCCATAGAGGCCGAAAACAATCCTCAGATTGGCGTCTCCAGCTTTGAGCTTGCTGTGACTGATCCACCAAACTTATGAGAATCGTATCGAACGTATATATATATAATATATACACAGTATATATATAACTATAGAATTATTATGGATAATGGCGATAGATCATCAAATTATAGATCATCGATAATCATCCACTTTTTTCATCATTATGCATCATGTTGCCCGTCATCAAACATGGCTTTCTGGACATGTGCCGTCCATGATTTTCCCAGCCAAAAAAAACGCCATGACCAGTGTGGGTATTTCCCAGCCATGTGGATGATTACCAGCGGGCAAGTGTCACTAAGTTCTTCACATCTTTGAACTTTTGAACTTTCAATCCTTCAGTGACTTCAGTGACTTGATGTTCAGTAGTCAAGTCAAGGGAACTTTTTTGTTGACTGTCACTAAGGTTCAAGCTTCCATATCACTGTGAACAATCAATATCAATCATGTCCAGGAGTCCAGGAAAAAAAAAAAAACATGAAACAACTAGACCTGCCACTACCACTTTGGAATACTTTGGATATGTTTCTGAAACCCAACCGACAGGTCCCGAAACTTCACTTTCGCCAGGTCACCGTCCAGTGGGTTTCCCTCCGATGGCCACTTCGAAGAAGGCTTTTTTGGTCACTTTGGGGGTCACATTGGCCTAACCGGTGATGCATTGCTTGTTGAACCTGTTGAACCACTGGCGAAAACCGAAAAGGACCTCGATGGTTGAAAACTGGAGTTGACACTTTGTGCAACAACTGGAGTTGTTTTCATGCCGATGAGGTACATGGTAAAATTCTCATCCTGAAAATTCAGATCAGCGATATTGAGCATTTCTTATAATCTAGCTCCACGCCGTTCCATGTCTTTGCTGGGGAACACATACATCATTGTGAAAAGCATCTCTTCACTTTCAAACTTCCAGATGCTTTTATCCTTGCAAGGCACTGAGATGTTCTTTGCTACGCTGAGACATTCCTTCTTTGAGTATGATCGAATTCAAGACCCAACGCACTGGCAAATTAGGTCATGTCTAGGAAATGATCAAACATCAAACGTTGTAGCAATCATCCAATTCCATTCATAAAGAAAAAAACATTAAAAAAATATCTAAGTTTAGTACCAAATCATATATTACCATGACATCCATTGGTCCATGGTAGTGTATCAACCATCGAATTCTCCGGGTTACCAACATCTCTGGGTCCTAAATTTTCTGGGAAAATCTCCAAAAAACCGAGCCACTGCTCCCATGGCGACAGAAATCACACCACAGGATGATTGAAATCAGGAGGGCCCGGTCTCAACACATATCATATCATATCTATATAATGTAGTGTCTTTGTATCATGATAGATGAAAAAAATGATGATATGAGATGATGTATGATGATTAATGTATATCGCAAAAATGTGTACGTACTCTGTATTATATATATAGTTATGTATGTACATGTAGGAGTACATGTACAGTACATAACTTTCTATATATATATATATCGATATATATATGTACAGTACATAACTTTCTATATATATATATATATCGATATTCAAGGCCAACATCTTCCAAAACAAGATCCGGAATCCCATTCCGTGAGAGCCACTTTGAGATGATCTTCGCATGAGTTTTGAACCAAAAGCTGCGCTTTTGTTCACCTTCCCAGCAGAAATCCCTCAGCATGAGCACAGGAATCGAAAGGTATCATTGGTATATCATGGTATATATCATTATATATCCCTGGTATTTATATATGCTTGGCATATATATATATATATAATTATATATTATATGAATGTTATCAATGAATGTTATATACATATTATATCGTGAAATATATCCTTGGTACCATCTGGTTATGACTAACATAGCCATGGAAAATCATGGAAAATCACCATTTTTCATAGGTGAACCATCTATTTCTATGGGCCATCTATACCCTGGCGCAACCGCGCCTTGCTGCGATTGCGCTTGCGGATCCGATCCACCTCGTCCTGCGTCTTCGCAGCATCCAACTCTTCACTGGTTTCCATCACTTCCATCATGGTCTCAGTGTCCTGCCCGGAAACAGATGGAAACCAAATCTGAAGTGCCATATATATATATGTACATATATTGATATATATATATATATGTATATTCATATATATATATATATATATTATATATTTATATATATATCTGGCAGATACCTCAAAATTGGAGAATTGATGAGAATTGGAATTATATAGCCTCTCTTGGAGGCAACAGCACCTGTTCGAGGTTCACCTGTGTCTCCGGTTTTTTGTCGTCTGGAAGCGGCTTCAAGCAGAACTGTCAAGTTTCAAGCAAACCCCACACCAAGTTTGAAAAGAAAAAGCAAACGTCCTCAATTCTCTGCTCTTCCAGAAGGATCTTTTGCCCATTCAACCTAAAAGCATCTAAAGGCAACAACAGCGGTGGAGTTACCACGCCAACTGAGTCTACATTGGCCGCATGATTTAATGTCATGTACTCAACATAGTTTATGGATGTTTATGGTACTTGCAAAAACATAGGAAGCAATGCGTTGGAGAGATCCAAATTCTTCAACTGGGTCCCTGGTTTTCCTTCTGAACATCAAAACAGCTGATGCACATCGGCCATGAGTAGCCCTCAGATCCCCAACTCCATCCAGTAGTGTGCTCGGCGCAGGGGCGACCTCTTTGGAAATCACGCCAAGTGTCCCAGAAGTGCTTGGGAAATTGTTGCGGCATTTCTTTTTGAGAACATCTCTCAAACTTTTGATGGTAAAAAGATTGTAAAAACCCTGGTTTAAAGTCATGTAAAGACTATGGATGACTATGTTTCCATGAAATTATGTAAAGACTACGGTATGTCCATGATTTTCCAATATTTTCCATGTATTTCCGAGATTCACCGATACAGTCAGCAACCTCAACGCAAGGCGTGAACTTGGAATGGTCGGCGCCGCGCCTGAGCACGGCAACCTCAGGGGGCCCGCCAACAGAGAAGAAAACTGGGACGCCCAGCTTCAAATGCTGAGCATGTTAGTATGGAATCCAAATACCATGGTTAAAATCTGTCAAAATATGTCAAAAATATGTTAAAACAATGTGGAAAATACTATGCAAAAGACCATACAAATCATACAAGAAAATGGAATCCATCTAAATCCATGGACTGACTCCAAACATCACAAGATCACCAGGTAGTAGCTCTGGATAGCTTCGGCCCCTGCATTCTGATCATTCTGGGGTCCCAAGCAGCTTCGTTGACTTTCGCAGAATGTGCATCGGCCAACTCCCGCTGCTCCTGAGAGAAACACCATGAAATGTGCCCGGAAGGCCTAGGAAACAACACTTGACGTGCTTCAAATGCTTCTTGCAATTTCTTGCAACTTGGGAGGTGACTACCGGTGTATGGGGTTGCGTACATGTGTCCATGACGATCTCTTTTAAAGGGTCTACAGCATCTCTCATGAAACATGGCATATGAGAGAGAATATGAAGACATCTGCACTTGATTCTGTCAAGAGAGCAGGCGATGTTTTTATATGGAGGGGTTCTAAAATATGGCTACCCCAAACCATTGGCTTTCCCATTCCAATGACTTGGATGATTTTGGCGATCTCCATTTTACGAAACCTCCAGATTCCCTACTGGATGAGAAGCCTGGAGGTGAATTGCGTCCGTCCTCTGGTTGAGAGACATGTCTGTCTGGATGAAGGAGGCGTTGCAAGTCCTGTGAGCCACACTGAAAACTACATTCACTGAAAATATACTATGGGTTTGCCTGAAATAAGGTATCACCAAAAGTCACATAGTTCATATTAGTTGATCATCTATTTCTGACTTCAAGACGCAGCAATTTTATGGATAATTTCGGGATATCCTCCATTTTCAGACAGGACAACCTCATAGCTGAGGCACCTTGTAGGCAGTGTCAACTGCTTGAGGATCGACCTCCAAAACACGGTCAGAAGGGGGGGCCTAAGTGGATCCTCTGGTCGTCCCAAGGCGTGTTGAAGAAATTCTCGTCCCTTCACCGAACCTCGTAGTTGCTGTCAACACCTGCAAGGACTCTTGGAATCGACTGAGGCTATACGGAGCCAAGGCTCCTACTGAGGCGATTTATGGCGATTTCATTCCGCATAGAAGCAAATCCAAGCTGTCAACATTTAGAAAGTTTATAAAGTTCTATCCCCAAGGTGGTCATCATGGTGATCAACCCCACCATGTTGTCTATTTTGGTCGATGTTGTCACTCGCGCCTAGTAGCTCAAAATGACTGACGCCACTGGAACTGCTTTGGTGAAGCCGTCCACAACTCCTTTGGCGCCGATGATCTGCTGAGACACAGCGATAGAACTGTCCCATGGGCTCCCATCGGTCCCCAAAAAAGATGCCGAACTGTGTTTCCAAGATGTAAAAAAAAAATCAGACTGTTGATAACTTGAAAATAGGTTCACCACAATTTCCAGGTTTCCAACTATTCTTCTAGCATCTTCTAGCCTTTTCGCTTGCTATGCTCGAGGTTGAAGACTCAAGGAATTGCCGCCCGTCCTGCAGACCAATCTTGACGATGGTGCTCCGCAGGCAGGGCATGTGAAGCCCGTGTGGGACTCAGCGCGGAAAGTGGGATCATCCATCCCTTTTCCAGGGATACGAGTACAACTTATATTTGGGGTTCAAAATTGGCTACTTCAATAATTCATTGCTTACTAAAGTATAATCTACCCACGCCCATTTGGGATTGAAAGTCCCTACCGGGGTTTTTGATATCTTATGATATCTTTTGATCCTTATCATCGGATTCTCATCCTTTTAACTCAGGGTCGCATCCCTGCAGAAGTTCGAACGCCCAACGCAACAGCCCAACCTCTGTGGAAAAGTACTGAAGACGACCTGAGAAAAGAAAGGGCTCTGACCCACCGAGCTTTCTATGGATGACTCTGGGCCCAATACCAAAGGATTCCGCACAAAAAAAATCTTCTTTCTGAACGGCATATTTACCCACATTGCCCTGCAAAATCATCCATATATCATACATTTATCATCCATTTATACAGTTCAATATACCACACATCATCTCGCCACATCCATGGATGGTGGCCATGAAAAAGTACACCTTTTTGGATTTCTTGGTCCCTATCAACCTCCCCCGGGTTTCCGGCGCTGAACAACCGGCCGAAAATTCGGCCGACTCCAGTGGGTGGGATGCTGGTGCCCTGTCGGCTGCGATGAAAATGGACCGATATCAATTGGGATTTAAGTGGCTTTTAATTCATGTTGAATCCCCAAAATTACCATTGTTTTCAATGGGTTTTTGATGATGCTGAATCCCCAAAATGGGCCATTGCCATTTTTTTACAGTGGACATGATACACACAATCTCAAAACCAGAGATTTGGCCTAGTTTGTAGCTATATATGTAGCTATGAAAATACGTTCAATGCAATCAATTCCAGACAGTGGCACCTGTCCGAAGACTGCGAAGACTGCGAAGCACCAAGCGCATGGTGCGACGAATCGTACTGGGACTTGTGGCTCTGGATGTGCTGAGGGACCAGTGGATGTTCGAAAAAGCTGTTATACAGCTGTTCCAAACGTGGTGTCCGCCATGACTTTTTTTTTGGAAAATCAACGGCTGCTACAAAGGGTCAAAGCATGTCAAAACACGTCAAAGCATGTCATGTTGCAACACCAATTACAGAACTCGGAAGGTAACATTCCAACATATTCCAACCCTTTGGCAGCAAAATGAAACAGCTCCATGAATCCTCAGTCGTGCTGGGCTTTGGTGCGTCACTGCAAGTCCGGTTTTAAAGATCTGAAACTTCATCGGTTTCACTTAGAGGTTTCGCGAAGTCCGGTTTTCCACGGGCACAGGATGGCACAGGCATGTCACTCATCAATGAGTGTGCGTAGCCCTACCTTTCCACGTCGTCCAGAGAGTTTTTCCGGACCCGGGGTGAAATACATTCGAATGTCTTGCAGAGAACTTTTCCAAGACATCACCCGAGTTCAAGGATGACAAGATATGACAAGATCAATTTTCGTTCGCTGAGTCACTCTCACCTAAAAACAGAGCTCTGGATGATTTTTCTCGGACTGTTCCGTCATCTTCTATCAGCATGCAAGGAACGCGTCAATGATAGTTTGATTATAGCTTATGGCAGTTTCTGAATTCATCGTGTCAATTCGAGACATGGATCCAGAGCGAAATTTTGAAAATGGCAGAACCAGGTGATTTTTCTCAGCTTTCAAGATTGCATCCTTGAACTCGTTGTCATGGAACACATCCACGCGGATGCAAACTTGGATGACCAACTGAATTTGAGATGATGTCATTGTGACTTTTTGCCGGCATGTGTTCAATTATACTCATCCTGGTTTAGATCAACGGTTCCTTAAATGTTGATCATAAGGTTCATAAATCATCATTCCGAGCATAGGCCGTACAGTAGAGGTCTATCTGTCTATCTATCCCAGGATGACTATATCCAGCTTAGTGCGCAGCTCAACCTCTTGTGTCCGCCTCAATTGGGACTTCTGGCATCGAGGGACGATGGTCTGTGACAAGACAAGCCTTCCCTACTGAGGCTGCCAGCCTCGCTCTTACGCGCAGAGAAGAAATCCGAAGGTCTTGATCTGGCAGAGGGCAGATTCTGAATCTGGATTCTTTGGATGGCTATGGATTGCATGAATCTGAGCAGTGGGGACTTGACCAAAAAGAACACAATCAGGATGGAACAACCGAAAAAAAGAAACCACTAAACAGATATATCATGTTATATCTGTACATATAATAATATAGTACCCCCATTTTTGCCGCCTGGGCGGCTGCGTCGGAAGCGGAGGCACGGCCGTGGCTGGCTCCGGGTGCACCTGCAACATCTGCGGGGTTAACATGGTGGGGTTAAGGACAGCCATGATGATCATAAATGGATACAATTTTGGGTGAGTTCACCTCCATCAGTTGGGATATTTCCACTTATATCCACTTATCTATCCACTATATGGTGAAATGTATCCACTTGTATAACCCCAAGTGCACCCCAAAAGTGTTGTGAAGGACCTTTTTCGGAGGATTGACATGATAACATATCAGTTAGTCTTGATTCTGGGTATGCCTGAGCCTTAAATTAAAATTGTGAAGGCACTGTTTCTTGCTCTATGTACATTGCACATTTCGTTTATGGGTATATCATACATGGAAAGACAATAAAAGACACGCTTCACTTCTCACGGCACTTCATGGCACATTCCTGGTTCCCTGCAGGTTTGACACACATACCATGAATTAACGTGGGTAAAACAATAATAAACCATCCGCCAAATCACCATAATGGGTGGTATAAACCAATCCCAAGGGGGTGGTTTATTATTGTTTTACCCACATTACTGATGAACTTAGCAGATTCCCAGGGACAAGGCTTCCCCAGAAGTCCTCCTCATCTACTAGTGGAGGCTTTGGCTGCCACCTTGGCCGTCGGAAAATATGCAGGAAACCAGGAGCAAAAACAACCTAAGAACCATCTTAGAACCATGGTTTCTTGTAGATTTTCCCACCCAATCTATTGCAAAATGGTGGTTAACCATACTTAACAATGTGTGCTGGCATAAGAATGTACGCATATCAACTCTGGCCGTCTACGCTAACGGCCCAATACGAAGAGTAGTCAAATGTGAGGTACCTGAGGTACCTTGGGATCGCCTGAAACAGCAAACATGTTCTAACTGCAGGACAGAAAATTCAACTTCAGGACTTGGGGCCATAGGATCAAGTTGAACACATAATCGCGGCTAATCCTATCCCATGACGGATCCATGGTGCTGGTATATTAATGCTAACATAAAGGGGGTATATTGATGGGATCCATGGCACACCATATATAGCAGCACCATGGATCCTATGGGTTTAATATCCTATATACTATCAGATTACTATCATCCAATATCTCCAATATCTCCATCAATCTCCACTGGACTTCCACCGAGTCCCTGGCGGCCAATCCTTCCCAGGTGAAGGCGCCCTTGCAAAGGATCCTCTCGGAGCGAGAGCTGGAGCCGGTTTGTTCACAGGGCCTCGTGACGTCCGCGTGACGTCCGCGTGACCAGGTCGAGTGGAGTCAAGCTTCGGAACTTCGCCAGAAAAAGGGCCTTTTCATGTGGGCTGTAGATGCATCATCTTTTGCACAAAACCTGATTTTTGGGAAAATGACTTCACTTTTCAGCTTGTCACAGCTGAAAATGAGGTCCCCAAGTCCAACGGATCCTCAGGTCATCCATGTTCACATATTTTCACTATTGGGGCACCCCAAATTCCAATGGTGAAAATCATCCATGTTCACTATTTCTAATGACCATTTCCCTATTGTGATTTTCTGGATATTTATGGATAAAAAAAAATCCTCCGATTAAACATGGTCATCCATTTCCCTATCATCAAAAACCATGGTTTGGAACAAACAAAATCCTCCCATGTCTGAAAAAAACCCAAAAATTGGCACCCCGACTGTCACTGGATGGTGATGTTGAACTCGGCCTAAGGAAGGACGGGAAGGATTTGGTTTGGGGGGCTCAACCAATAAAATAAAGATATGATATAAATATGTCTAAAATCCTCCAAATTTAGTTGATTCTACATGTTCTCAAAAACACAAATTGAAAATAGAAACACAACACGGAAAAAACATGAAGAACTCACACAACTTGTTACGCCGGGAATCTATAGTATTAATACACATATGTCTATATAGGTCATCTGTATATACAATGTATGCAATCATATATTATAAAATGATAATCATATGTATATACATAATAGATACATTAGTCTTCAGCAAGAGTTCCAACCACAATACCCCAACATGCCGCAAAACACACATGACTCAGCGTCCCCACGCTCGAGGAGCTCGACCATTGGTGGTTCCTAGGCGATAGATTTTCCATGATTTTCCTTGGGACATGCGACAGATCCAGCTATAACCTAAATATATAATAAGCATACAAATATATATATATATATATGTATATATTATAGCTTTATCCATAAAAATAAAGCTATTGTATATAATTTAATTTTACATAGTGATCATGTATAATACATAGCGATAATATAATTAAATATAATATAATATGATTTAAATAAACTAAAATAAAATATAATACAATATAATATAGTGGTATGTAAAGAACCCAATGATATTATATTTAATACCCATCCAGAATATGATGTGTAAATATATGTGTGTGTGACGCCCAATGTTATAGATATATCCGATAGTATAACCCAATGGTATGTTTATATATATATATCAATAATGGTATACGACTATAATTATCTAGAATATAAAATTATCCATAAAATAACCAATAGTGCTATGTAAATATCAATGTCCTAATACAAACAATAAAGTTATAAATATATTATACGCACCAATGTGTATCAAAATCTACCTGCGCCCAGAAGCATACTTGGCCGACCCCAGCCGATGCCTGTTTCCGCTGCTGGGCGAGACATCGAGGTGTACCTCGAGGTTTGACGACTTTTGTTGGTTCTGAACATCCAAAACAGAGATGTTGGAGACAGCTGGACGGCTGGATGTCGGAAATTGGAAGTCTTCAGATGGTTTTTGTTGGTTGAATTTAATATAATTTCATCTTGGCCCAGCTTTCAATGCACAACCACAATCGAGCACCAAGAGGGATCATTGCCCCTGCCATTCACCGCAGTTCGCCTCAGTGGCTGAACTTCCCAAATGTTACCTGATATTTTGATGTTATCCATAGTATCCTACAATATAGCACTATTTACAAACGACCATGCAAAAAAAAAACAGGAGGCGGTCCTTGTAGTTATAAAATGGTTTGCACTACAACATGACTAGGCACTGCCTATCAAATGACTAGCACCAACCCAAAACACAAGACTATATTTTTGACGGGCCATGACCCCAAATCACTTATTAGGTGCTATCCGCTAAAATCTCTATAAAATGGCTGGTCCCATTTCCAAAATTCAAAGCAGCTGTAAAATGAAGGATGGGACCCCTGAACACATTTCGCCAAATTTTAGCAACAACATGGTAGACATGCAGGCATCAGACCCCCGCGAGGCTTGCCTGTGATTTCAAAAGCAAAAGAAGGGGGATTGAATCCTCTGGTGGTTATATTTTGGGGGGTAACTCCCTCTTTTGGCATAGACATCGTGGTATGTGATCGTCGCCGTCAACTTAAGATCCCATAAAAAAATATGGGAAGTATAAAGTGAAGGGGGCTGTGGCCCTTCTCAGAATGCCAAAAAATCGACAAGCAAGTTGGACTAAATATTGATGCCACGTGGTACTCATCTGTACTCATCACCGGTGCATGTATATCTCGATCTATATACATATATATATATATGTGCATGTGCACATGGATGCGAATAAGAATGCAAACAGATATTGATATATATTATTTGTGGATTCTTTTGTAATTCTCGCGATATCTCCTGATGCACGGTTTCCACATGTTCCTGCTGGCTTCACACATAGTACATATGCTGCTGGAGGCAAAAAAGCATTCAATACCTAATCACAAAAATTGAAGTGCTCTGTGCTGGGTTTTCCCATAGTATACCATTTTATGGTGCTTAAGGGGTCACCCCCCAGCATTTTTGTTGATCCACATGCTGTTCCCTGCGCGCCATGGCCTCACGGGCCTGCGCTTTTCAAGCACCGAGGTCAGATCGATCACCGGACTCTGTCTATCCCAGATCTTAGTTGGTAAACGTTCACATAACTATGGAAAATCACAATTTTTCATGGGAAAATCCATGAAAATCCACTATAAATGGTGATTTTCCATAGTTATTTTGACATAACCAGAGGGTATCTTAGTTGGTACCTCCAAGCACCGAATTGTCTGGCCACCAACTTGTGCCCCCGGACGTTGGTCGCATGGGAGCAGGTGGTGGTGCTCTGTCAGAATGCCCCTGCGGAGCAGGAGGGATGATCAAAGGGAAAATCCTCAACTGGAAAATCCTTTTAGGGGACTTATATCCCAGTTGAGGATACATCTGGAATGGGAATTGATATCCACGTGAAATCAGAAAATTCCCATCATCCAGTCATCCAGTTATGATAGTTATATGTGAATCATTTAAATCTGGAAATAAATATCGTTCACCTAAATTGACCATAAAACTTGACCTATCAGCCTATACCCAATGATGATTTTTGACCACAAAACGCATGGATCCATCAGTACCCCCGTTTTACCATCCCCGGGAGTTGATAAATCATCAAAATAAATGCATTCCCATAATTTCCATCATGGATCATAACCCCTCAATTTCAACCCTGCATTCATAAAGCTGGTTGCTTTCTGCATCTTTGATGGTTGAGCGCCAACAGTCCTTGCCACAATCTTCTCGCTTGTCAAACTATCCCTGTTTGTTCGTTATACTGTTATACTCTCTTTGTTGATTAAAACCCCATGCATTGCTGCTTAACTTTTCTTAGTTGCTATGGCAGCTATGGGTCAGACCATGTCAAAAGCCTGGTACCCTCAGCAAAGCCCACCATTGGCTAGTTGCGGTTCTTCTTCCCTCCAAATTAATTGGGAACAGAGGTATTCACCCCGCACCAACATCCTCATTTTGATCCACATGACTTTGTCGAAAAAATCTGCGTGAAAACCACAAAAAAATGATTTGACGGCCACAATTTGCTGCCAAGAAAGAATAAACCCCCAGTTGATGAAAAACGACGGGTTACCCCTCCAAAAAAAGGCAATCAATTCCTCCTAAAATTGGGACCTTATTGATACACTGATGGCTTAGCAAAATCCTGGGGCAACATTGCCCAACTTCTATCCCATGCCCTTTTGTTGTCCCCCATTTATAGATGCATTTGCCTCAAAACGCCATTTATAGATGACCAATGAGACATAGTAAGACCATTTTCACCCCCACATGAGCCATTAGAAATACCGCTAGCCCCATCTCAATGAAATACTAGTTGGATCTAGTTGGTTCCTGTAGCCTATGGCTTAGTTCATAATATTTCATAATCATCATAATCCCCAATAGCCCAAGTATGCCCAAATAGTAACACTCGCTATGACTCGAATGACCAATCAACAACGCTAGTTCACAGCCGCGGCACCGAGGGAGGTCGACTCCGTTGCTGTTCCGCGCGTTGTAGAGCTGCCTGAAGACCCTGCAGGCCCTGGCCGTCAGAGTTGTCGTCTTTTTTGATTTTTTTGCGCCAGGAAAATATATGGATTGGATCATTCGCCCATCTGATTACCCATGATATTTCTGTATGGAAATTTCAGGGAGGTGATAGATGGTGATAGTTCTGGACTGGATCATTCCAGCCAATTCTCTACGTTTAGCACCAGGAACTTAAGCTTTTACCCTCCGGCAATCAAACGTGGCTGGCCGGAAAGCCCTCTATCAATGGAAGCTTCTAGCGACAATCATCGAACTGTTGCCGGGGCATTTCTAATTAATGTGTTTGATTGCCGGAGATCAAGGTGGAAAATGAGGAAAATCTGGGAAATAAATAAAACAAATTTAGAAATAGATGAAAGTATGGAAATCAAGCATATTGAAAACATAAATCCAGTAAATAAGGGAGATAGAGACCTGTTTTACTGGAGTATAGATGACAATTTGGACCAAGAGGTACAAAAACGGTTTCTAATACACGTAGTTTGCGCAATAATGGCTGATGATAAACACGCTAAAAGAATGTTTTATGACTGATGTTTATTGCCATTTATATGGACTTACACCCAAGATTTAAAACTATGCAAAACCCAAATTAAAGTTTACGAACCCTCAAATGACAAAAAACATGTTGGTCTACCACATGAATTGCTGGAATTGAAACCAAGGAGATTCTCTGAACAACCAACAGCTATGCGGGAAAACAACTGTGTGGAACCCAACAAAGTTTTCTGATGTTTTCTGGAAAAAAAGGGTATGCTGGAAGGATCTTCTTACGGTGGAAGTTTATTACCACTAAATATTTACCAACTATCGTTCATAGATGGTGTGCGAAAAGATTAAATACCCAAGATATCCCGCATCTGACAGGGGATGTAACCCAGTCGCACCACATGACCTGCTTCATCCTGTTGATGAGAAACCTTTTTCCAAGCAAGCCCTACATGGTCCTGAAACACTGGAGGGCATATGAAGACACCACCCTTGCTGCCTCTCCACTTGACGTGCGCTGTTTGTCTCTTCCTTGACCCCTTAGCTTGCTTCCCATCCAGGTCGCAAGTGCTGTAGCAAAAGCTGCAATGAGATTCCGCCGAGCATCTTTTAAGTACAAGGAACACTGATAGATAAAGACATTAAAGGTTGCTTCACAAATTTCTACGTGTCTGCAAGAGATTAGCGGAGGAAATATGTAACACTGGTAGCCTTCAATCGCATTCCTTGGTCCCTCTCACTTGCGTAAACTGTTTCACAACGTAGAATGAAAACAAAGGTCGGCATCACTGATATCTATTTCCACTGCTTGTCCGCCAGTAACCCGATGAGAAAACCACCCCAGTTTCCACTGGCGGCTCCCACAATGGATTTTTTCTCATCATGTCCTCGGGGCCTTGGCAACAGCTGAAACTCAGCTGGATGATTCATCTACTGAATTCTGATCTCTTTTTGATCTCCTGAAAAATCTGCAAACATGTGAAATCATATGAAAACTACGAAACCCTATGAAATCTTATTATGAAATCATGTAAAATCAAGTCCAGTGTGCTTTTGTCAATCTTGGTCATCCGGACGCGGCATGGTGCTCCCACAGCTGCCGTTCAAAGTTGCATCCGCCTGGATTGTTTCTCCGCGGGGGGAAGGGATCATTATTGGAGCATTTGGTGGCCACCAATCTGCCATATTTGGAGAAGAATGAAATATTACTGAGTAAACCAAAAACGACTGCATCGAGATGAGCTCAGTTACGTTGACTTGTCTGTCCTACATTGTCCTACGTTTCACTTCGCAAAAGTAGAAAGCACGCGCTCAATTTACCTCAGTGGGGTTTTGCGGTTGAAGGTGTTCATCAGCATATCCTCTACACTTGGCTGCATTAAGCGACAAGGCTGACATCTCCTGCCAAAGAGACGTGTTCATATTCATCATTCAAGGCTGAAATGGTTCAATGGTTTCGTTGTTCATCATCATCATCATCATCATCATCGTCATCGTCATCGTCATCGTCATCGTCATCATCATCATCATCATCATCATCATCATTGTCATCGGAGGATACCAAAAAAATAACATCCCATATGTGATGGAGAAAAAAAAAACTACCCCCAAAATTCCATGGTTGACTAAAGAAATCC
>Ga0126342_10005906_pt1 | contig 21556 bp, 21 predicted proteins | sample Cyp1metagenome_FD_92528 | JGI IMG/M metagenome (GOLD analysis project Ga0126342, IMG submission 92528) | Coral microbial communities from Lord Howe Island, Old Settlement Bay, Australia - Cyphastrea 1 metagenome | ecosystem: Host-associated > Invertebrates > Cnidaria > Coral ... | reverse complement strand
TGCTGTCTACTGTAGGACTGGCATGCTTTTTGGACGACCGTTCATTGCATGGCCCCTGCACAAGGATGACCGTTTGCACATGGCTCAAGAAAAGGGCAGACTTTTTGCACCTGCCTTTCGCAGAAACCGATGGTGACTTTGGGGATCCCACGTTGAAAGACCCCAAACGGGGTCATGCGACAAAATGGGATGACATGCTTCGAGTTTGCTGACATTTGATGGATCAGGGCGAGAAAGTTGAGGAGCCACGGCGCCGCTTTTTTGGGAACTCCCAAGTTGAACGCGGCGGATCCTTCAAAATGAAACCTGTTTTAGTGGTGAACCTTCTTATTTTGGGATACCCGACTGTCTGCTGCATACACAAAAATTCAACATATTCATATGCCCTGAAAGTAAAGCGATCCATTAGAAATCCACCAAAGTAGCAACAATATATACACAGCTAGCCAAGAGGTAAAATGAGTCACTGGGATTTTCTCGGATGTATATACTCATATTTATATATATATATATATGTATATATGTATATATATGTATATATATGTATATATACATACATATTAGATATATATTATATATAATATATATATATATATATACGTATAGATATTGCATGGGGGATATCCGTCCATACGATCCTATTTCATCACCACATCGGTACGTAACAAAGCGTCCCACTTTCACAACCTGCTGGGTCTGCAATTCACAATGTGAAAATGCAGACGTTGCAAAATATTCAGTCAAAAGAAAATTCACAATATGAATGATATTCATTACCGCACATCCCTTCCTATTATTCACTATTCGGTTTACATAATTTGTCAAATGTTTCGGTAACTTCGTATTCTGAAGAAGCTCTGCTGAAAAGAGTCTAAGTCTACACAAATCCGAGTAACAAATTGTCTGCCTATATTTAACAACGTGAAAGGTCTGCAAAAGTCTGCAATTCGCAATGTGACAATGCAGACGTTGCAAATCATTCAGTCAGAAGAAAAATCACAATATGAATTATATTACCGCACATCCCCTTCATAGTATCACCTATTCTGTTTACACAAGTTGTCAAATCGTTCGGTAATTTCATATTGTGAAGTAGTTCTGCTTCAAGATCCTAAGTCTACAAGAGTCAAGGTAAGCAAACAATTCAAATAAATTGATATTGTAAGTTAAAGTTAAAGTTATTTTACCGAAGTCAAGAAAGGTAATTTCACAGTGCGAGATTGTAATGTAATTTCACAATGTGAAATTGTAAGGTAATTTCACCAAGTGAAATTGTATAAGGTAATTTCACAATGTAAAATTGTGCAAGGGGTAATTTCACAATGTGAAATTGTGGCACCTTTGCCATGTCCGCCAGGGCTGCTGCTGACTCAGCCTGACAAGAATATTGCTGTTGTAAAGAGATGCTTCAAGTTGGGAAACAGCATGTGTCAAAGTTCATATGATAAACCCAACATTAAGCCCGGTAAAATTGGGATTGGTGTATCATTGGGTTTGCCAAAGTTTGTCAAGTTCAAAAAAACAGTTCTGTCCGGCTGCAAATTCCAGCAATTCCGCGTCAAAGTCTGGCAGTGTCTGGGAAAAACACTGAAAATGTGACCAAGACTTGGCTGGTGTCAATAGGACCCACTGATCACTGGCCAATTCAATGGGGGATGAGGCCGAAAAAAACCATCAAACAGACAGGTTCCATTTTCAAGCAGCGTGACAGGCCTGAAGCCAAGGATATTGCTTCACACTGGCCATGTCCAGCAATGGCGTGATCTGAGCGAGGCATCGGCAAAAAAAGCATCTAATCATCTAATCGCCTGGCTGCAACATCATTGGCATGGTTGTTCTCATGGTCCTTGTTGTCATCATATGTCATCATCATCGTCGTCGTCGTTATCGTCATTATCGTCATTATCGTCATCATCGTAATCATCATAATCCTCAGGGTGACCCTAATCACAAATGCAATCACTTAAGTATATTGGGACTTGGAATCGTAACTACATTTTTGGTTGAACTATATATATAATATTATATATACATATATATTATGTATACATACACATGGATATGATGCTATCTAATTGCCAATATAAAATAGGTAAGGTTAGGGAACATCATCTACTGTGACATTGTGGTGACGTCGTTGCAATGCAACAGCTATTTTACATGTGAATTATACATACGTGTCCCAATGTATACTTATTCAAAATCTAATGCGCATGTACATACATATGCATATATGCATAATACTATATGTATATATAATTATACCTTTAGAACCCTTTAGATATACAAAATATACATCCGTATTACACGTTATATCTCCTTGCACTACAACCAGTGGCTGAAGTCTCTCCGTGCGAATTTTGCATCATTTCTCATGCCCAGTGTGGCACTGGATCACATCCCAGCATTTGGGGTATCAACACATACTCAATGTTCTGGGACGTCCTTTATGCGCAATGAAACACCGTGAGGCTATTTGCTGAGACGTATCAACAACATTAACACATTTCAGGAGTGTGTGTGCGGCTGACCCAAATGATTGATACATGTCCCGTTCAATCCATATTTGCAACAGGTTAGTGAATTGATTCTGAATATGCCCTTACTTAAAAGAAAAAACACATTTAGCATCATTTAGCCCTGATGCAAACAGCTTTTTTCTCAAATTCCAGCAGTAGCCATAGTTATCATAGCTTTCCTGGATCACTCATGCCTCAGCATCCGAGGAAATGGGGCTTTCGCATACTGGGCTCGGATTCTCCTGGTGTCAGGTTGCCACGGTCCAAAAATGCTGTGTATCCCATACTCCACCGGGGAATTTGATCAGATTCCCCATGGAAATTGCCATAAACTGGGGGGTTGTGGCCTATTTTCTGAGAAACCATCATATAATGACAAAGTGTGACTGGTGTAACTGGGTATTATATATATATTATTATTATATTATATTATTATTATATTATTATATTATTATATGGTATTATCCCATTTACAAATGGCTTATAACATGTGATAACGCTGTCATTCTGCGACCATTGTCGCCGCATCGGATCCCGGCACCTTAATGGTCGATTCCACGGTGAAGTAAGAGTCCAAAAACTTCACTGCCTCCAAGACGTGTCCCACAAATTGACTTCGGATTGCTGGAGGCTTCACATGACATGGATGTGATCCGGTCCGCATGACATGGCAACCGTTTGGATGCAACTCCTGAACTTCGTTCGCGTCTCGCCTGTCTGAAAGCTCGGTTGAAAGCGATGCCATCACCTGTTCGTTTCTGAAATTCCACGCAATACCTGCAGATGTTTGGAGGATCTGGACCCAATGCTGCAGCGATACCCCAAGGAGTAGAGTCTATACCCCGTCACCCTGGAAGGGGATACATCCAAGGGAACAGGGCATATTTGGACATATTTTCTCCACAAGTTGTACCCCCAATGGCTCTTGAATTATCCAACAGCTCTAAATTGAACAGGCACCCCGTGGTCCCAAGACTGCTCGCGAAATTTGTTCTTGCACATTGTGTCATGGGTCAAAAGAATTGACCTGCAAATGACTGTGCTATGGTTTATCATGGTTTATTATGGTTGATTCTTTTTATAAACGATTGAATTATCATGGTTGATCAGAAAAAAATGGCTGTGATGCGTCACTACTTCAGTGACTTGACCCATACCACCATTGTCATCTCCAGCATTTTCGCGTGAGCGCAGCCATAGAGGTCCCCCGGAGCACGTTTCGCCCTCGATGAAATAGACCCGAATCTTCAGGGTACATTTCGCCTCAGTCCCACATCTGCAGAGCAGTTCACTCCATCTGGATCCAGGTGTCTGAATCGTCCACCGGTACAAAAATGGAAAATCCATGTGGGTCAAGTCTAATCTGCCACTGTCTGCCACTATCTTCTATTCCTATGTTTGGAAACCCTAGGACACAACGGCGAATTAAGACACTGACATTGCCGACGAAGGCATCGGCTTTGAGCGCGAATTTGGGAGAACGACTCACCTGACACTGCAAAACCCCTCAGCTTCGGTTCACATGTTGGTAAATTTAATCCAATGCAAGGTGGGTTACGGTTGCATCAGTTGCATCTATCTATTTCTTCAGCTGCTTCTTTTTCTATCCACCTATCTCTTTGAATCTCATTGGTTGCTGTGTAGATCCATATATGGCACAGAAATGATCCAGCCTTGATGCTGGGAGAAGCAAGCTCGTAAGTCAAGAAAGTCCACAAATGATTCCTGGCGATTTTCAGAAAAACCTGGCTAAACTCCTTTTTCATCCTTTTCTTAAAGAGAACAACAATGGATGATAGGTTTTGCTGAAAAGAGCTACATCTGTGAGAAAGTTCTCAGCTACAGTCTACATACTTGTATCATATGCATGAGTATGTACGAATATGTGCATGTATAGTATATATAATTAAGCCTACATGTATGTCTCTATATCTATATAGATAGATCTACATCGATACGAAAGTCATAACTCCTGCAGCGCATCCAAGCAACAATGATTTTTACCGTCTGCCTCCACCTCAGACTCAACTCTGGTGGTGGAGCAAACTCTGACTCTGAAATAGTCAGCTACATTGGTTTCATGCCTCGCATGGACAACTCATTGGATATCTTCATATTGTTGGTTCAAGTTGTTCAAGTCCTCTTGAGCGGTTTTTGTGCCGTGTCAGTTTTCTTGTTGCAGGGCGACAGGGACACAAGTCCTCAGCGGTTTTTGTGCCGTGTCAGTTTTCTTGTTGCAGGGCTCGGACACCGTTGAAAGAACCTGAAAGCACGTCGCCCCGTGACTCCCGTGGCTGGTGCGTTCAACAGTGCAACTCGATTCCGCTACCAACTCTGCCACCTACAAGTAGTGGTTCAAGTGGTTCAAGTGGTTCAAGTGGTTCAAGTGGTTCAAGTGGTTCAAGTGGGCAGCAAAGGTCATGGCCGCCATGAACAACTGGAACAACTCACTCCATACTTTGGAAGTTCAGGGAAGGCGTCCTTTGGAATCTCTGAGTTCTTCTGCCGCGGTACCCGATATGCCAAGGGATCTTCCGTATCTTGCCCTCTCTTTTTGGTCCAGAGTATTGTGTATCATGACGACACCTCCAATAACCGCAGGAGTCAAGTTGATCGTGGGCGTAAAGTGGCCATTTTCCGGTAGTTCCTGATACAACTCTCCAGGTCTTTGCACCTCCTGTACCATCCTTGCTGGGCAGCACCCTGCTCCACCATCCCCCCCGGCTTGACAGCTGTCCTACCCAATGGAACCGAGTGGTTGGGGAGTTGAACCTGTAGCCCCAATTTGTAGTAGCCTCTGATCATCAACATAGCTATGTTAGAATACCAGATAGCAAATGATAGCAAATCACTTTTTCTATCCATTTGAAATCAACTCCCCAACCACTTCGGATCCGGATCAACTGGATCAACTTCGCATCGCCATCGGCCATGCCATGGGACGCCATGGGACATGGGCAGCGCGAGGCTGCTGACCCACGCGTCCAGGAGCCAAGGGACAGCACCTTGAAAAAAAGCGGAGCCAAGCTGATGCCAAGAACTGCCAACCTTTCTGCAATGTCAGCTACCTGGAACTCCCAAGAAATCCTTCGGTAATAAAAGAGATCAAACATATATTGATGTGTATATATGTATATGTATATATATATATATACACATGCATATACATATTATATGAACATATATTACTAATACGTGTGTATATATATATATGATATGATATGTATCTATATATATATAATTATATATACACATTAGATATGGAATGATATAAGATAGATTTCATAGAGTCTATTTTTCCACTCAGATTTCTCAAAAGGTCCAAGTAGTGCTCTGAACACAGCGCAGCATCCAAGGTATCGCGCCCCACGAGCCACGGAGTTGGCGTGCGAATGCAGAAGTTGGTCACCTCCCGGGGCGCAACAGGTGATTTCACCATGGGAAAACCATGGGAAAACCATGGGAAAACTATGGGAAAACCATGGGAAAACCATGGAAAATTGATGAACATGGTGAATTTAACCCAAGATGAATCGGATTTCACCAAGAGATTGTTTCTCTTTCCTGGAAATGGAGATGTTTTGAGGGGATTTGATCAACAGAAACAGGTGTGGAAGAATCGGAACGGGAAAAATTGAATATTGATCGGATTAAACTTTACAAACCTGAAACAAATTGTGCATTGCAGGTATAAATGGATATAAATGGAATTTCTGCAACAGAGTCGTGTGGAGAATCAACTCCAGTAGGTGGGATCTTACCAATAAAAATAGGTGGAATAGATTTGTCTAGTCATGGGGAATTCTTGCGTACCCTTTTTCACACGAAACCGAACTTGTTAGGCGGATGGAAAGGGGGCCATGACTTCGAAAAACGATACCTAATTAGGAGGAAAACCATGGGAGATCTGTGTATGGTATATTGTTAGGTGGTGTGATCCATGATTGGAGGGTTCAACCGGTCATTGTGGTGGATGGTTTTTGCCCATTCAAAACAACGATCCGATCCAGGAGGTGGCTCTCCCAGTTCACCCAGATTCGATGGGAATTTCTGACCTGCCCCATCCATTCTGATGATCCAAATAGCCTCTGGTAAACGTTTACAGGTTGCGAACTGGTAAATCACCATCTTTAAGAGGTAAATCAACTATTTCTATGAGCCATGTTTAATAGATTGTATATAGATATGTCAGTTTACCAGAGGGTATCTTTAACAAAAAAAAACAAGGACCACATGTCGAGGTCAACTTGAACCCGTTGCTGAGACGTCCTCCAAACTCCAATGCGGATCGGTGGGCTTCGGCGGAGGAAGGTCAGACTGGGCCGTGCTGATGGTTTCTAGGGAAAGTGGTGCCCCCCCAGTTATAAGTTGGTTTATAGCAACTATAAAGTACATTAAAATACTATAGAAACATCATGATACATCTACCTTAAGTCCTACTTATTGGAGTTGATGCCAAAAAAAAATGGTTTCCCGGTCCGAAAATGATTGCGGTGGGGCTTCCACATCTATATCTATGTGAACGTTTACAGGATTGTAGTACGTATGTAATATATCATGGGATATACAATTGCTTGTATAATGGGATGTAACGCGATTTACCCCCAGGTTGTGATATATCAGCAGAAACCTGGGGCGAAGCACTCTCTGGTAATCTAACGCAGCCATAGAAAGCCACCATGCTTGAGAGGTGAATCATCTACAAGCGAACCATTTTTCCATAGCTTTCTTAGATTGCCCAAGGGTAACCGAAATTGACATTACAGCAGCCATTATGGGGATAAATGACTAGCAATATGTCACTATGGGGAAACTATGGGAAACTGAGAGTTGAAACCATTGCATTTTGGGTGCCCTAACTTTCAATCACACTGCCAGGACGGCAGGTTCTATTCATTGGGGATCTTTAGGGTGGAATTCCCAAACCAGGCACTGATGTTCCTTCAACCCACGGGTGCCTTCTGGAACTTGTCGCAAGGTGCCTCTTCCGATTTCAAGCACATACCAAACGCCGGGATTCTAAGGGAATCCTATCCCCCAGATATACAGGACAAAAAACCCCAACGTGCCCAATTTTCTGTGCTAAACCCAGTTTCTTTTTGGTCGGGGTGAAGGGAATAATTACCATGCTGGGGGAGCAGTTTCACTGGAGTTGACGGATGCTGCAACACCTTGGTCAGATTTGTTCTTCCCTAGACCTATGACCCATACCCCGACCATCATGAAATCCCACAGTCAACTCGACGGGTCTTAGAGTTGCAACAGAGGAAACTCAAAATCACCCAGGGAATTGGGTTTTGGGGATGACAAATAAATGCATTTTTGAAACTCTTGGTCACCTTGAGATCTCACATCCAGTTCTATTCCCACCTGAGTCCTTTCGCCCTTGGACCCGCTCAATGCTGGATTTTCTTGAAATTGCATTGCTCTTCCTATGATTCCTTCGCAGTTTTGTTCAGAATGAGGTGAAACCACCAACCGCTTCACAGAAACCTTCCAAAGAACCAAGCTGTCTCGCCAACCCAGCGCCTCAAAGAATTGGATCGAGCTGACAAGGCTGGACTTACCAGAATGCTCAGGGCCCAGCAAGGGGACCTGGGACGAGGCTGGTGGGGGAGAAATCACCATTTTCTTGCCTACATAGACTTGCAACTGACATTTCTTGGATCATCTCAGTTTTCTCCGTCTTGTTCCCCCCCATTTGTCAGTCTTCTGCCCACTTTGTCGGATCTATTTGCAATGTTTCTTAGCTTTCTTCAGTCCAATATGGATTTGTCTTAAAATGGGGCAACCCAGAATTCAATTGAATTGTCAGCGTGTTTCCCATTAAAGGTGCAAATGTTCTGCAAGTTTCCCCATTTTTGGGTGGTTGAAATTCCCGTTAAACCCCCCTGGAAATCATCATGAAATCAGCACCAAAATGGTGCTGAATCCACCACCCAACTCCACCTGGAAGGCCAGTCCCTCATCAAAACTCTTCTCAGTTGCGGCAGTGGTGGCGCTACCCCAGGACCATGGATTCTTCTTGGTGCCTCCATCAAGTGATACCGAAAGTTGGATGGCTTTTTGATCACCTCTTGATCACCTTATGGGATACCCATGTATATCCCACTATATACTGGGAATATCTGGGAATAATGATGATAAATGCTTGTATATCCCATGAAAATACTGGGCTGAATGGTTCTATATCCCTAGTATCCCATTGAATCCCCGGTAATCGCTTCCCCCCAATATCAAACAGCCCCCAGAAATCATGGTGGATGTAGGGTCTATAGCGGTGTTTAATATTAGGGGGAATCGGACTAGTGACCCGATCTCCTTTTCACAAAAAATGTATCACCTGAACAATGGTAAAAAATGCGTGTGGAAGCACCTGAACAGTTGTGTTTCAACTGTTTACACCGGGTTTTCACCTCGAAATTTAGCAGGTTCATCCCCCCAAATGTTCATGGAACCTTGCGAAAGATGTGACCCATACGCAAAAGTGACCAGCTGATCTGTGGATGCTTGGGTCATGAATTTCCACCAAAACAATTCCTCTGTCATTCCATTCAATCCTGGTTGGTTGAAACGGGATTCCCAGCAAAAAATGGACGATGATCGGCCCCAAGTATTTAAAGGATAGGTCGGATAGGTTAATAGTGCCCGACCAAATCATCCAACAGAGAGGGATCATATTGTTGATTAATTCTCCCCATGGAATCCCCCCAAAAAAAAACCCAATGCGAATCCTCCACCAATGGTGGGGGCCAATGGTGGGTCAGGGTGAGTCAAACGGCCTTGGTCGTTGTCAAGGCCAAGCAAATTTTCCTCAGGCAGCTGCTCCAGTGTCAAGCCTCGCTTGAAAGGGCCCCCAAGTTCGATGGGTTTCTATATCTCTTTATGTCAAATAAAGATTCGATTTGTGGTGTGTATATAATATATACATATACAACTATATATATATATATATATTTGCATATGTACATACATATATACATGTGTATGTATATATATATATGTGTATGTGTATGTGTATATATATGTATATATATATATGTATATATATATATGTATATATATATATATATGTGTGTATATATATATGTGTATATATATATATATATGTGTGTATATATATATATTAGTGGCGTGGTTATAAACTCACCTACAACGGGGTTCCTGCATGGTGTATCATGATTCTTCTTTTGAAATGTCCATCAATTGGAAGTAAATCCTCCATTCTTGGACAAACTAAGATTGATCTGAAGAGATGAGCTTTGGGAACTCCCTGAAATTGTCACCAGTGACCCAATGAATTTTGGAAAGAATCAAATAGCGAGGCTAAGAAGAAAAACTGTCATGTGGTTAGGAAACTCTTGGTAGCTCCTTAGCTCCCTCCCAACTATCAGATAGAACAAGAATGTTGGCATGATGCCAGGGTGGAGCCTTTGAAGACGTCTTCGTTGTCACGGTAGTAGTCGCCACCAAATTTGAAGCCACTAGCCTTGGTCATCGGTCGCATGCCTTGTTCTCGGGATGGCTGCACAACCAGCCAAGTTTGGGCTTCAGCCCCCCATGTTGATGTCAAGTGAATCTCCAGTTCTGGGGAACTAAATCCTCTATACATATTATACATGATATATGAAATTATGGGTTTGTCCGAAAGTTTGGTACCCCATTCCATCCATTGTCGGTTTCTCAGCTTCCTTGTGATTTCATAGCCATGGGGGATACCCCGCGGGGCCCTTCAATGCCCTTCAGCTTCCTGCCGGCTCCAGGTTCTCGGCGAAAGAAACGCCTGCGAAAAAAAAAAAAAACACTTTTCAAGCACCACATTGTCAAGCGTCCTAATGGTGAAGACTTATTGTGGAGGATAGTCTTGACATTTACTCAAGGTATCAACCAATGGTCTACTGGTGGATAACTGGGTTGGTTATTTGGATTCCTGGTGATACTGAATCGTAATTCCAAACCACCCCACGGGAGTGGTGAATCATGTCGGCTCTATCTTGTGGACATTGGCATGGGTCAACATTACCCTCTGGTTATTTAACATAGCCATGGGAAATGGCCCATTTATAGATGGTTTACCTATTAAAAATGGTGATTTTCCATGGCTATGTTAGTTTACCAGAGGGTAAATAATGTTCCAAGAACTGGATGATGTCTGCACCAAAAATGTTTAGGGCAACAAATCCTGAGACCTTTGGGACCCCATGTGTTCATGGCAGTGGATGGTAGTGACGGGTATGAAAAGCACAACAACAACAAAAAAAACGACCAACGTAACATCCCCCAACTCAAGCCACAGATCTTGGTCATTCCGTATTCCATACACCATCCGATATATGGACTCTCGCACCCATGCCACGTCTGTGAAAATATCCGCACCTCGCGTGACGTCTTCCACTGGCTCCCTGTAGAAGTCTCCATAGATGCGTTGCCTGGTTGGGAAACTCCATTGCTGGCTCCAACTGGCTGCCCATTTAATCGGAAATGATGCCCGTGGCTCCTCAGCTCCCTTCTAACCGGAGAGTAAATATGAGTAAAATTGAGTAAATATCATGAAATTCAAGCATGTCAGTTTGGGAAATATCATGAAAATATCATGAAAATATCATGAAAATATCATGAAAATATCACTTCTAGGATTCAGGATATCTACGCCCAATATCCATGATGACATGTAGATATTCGATGAGCTCCCCCGCTGCGGCCATTCCTCCAGGGGATCGCTGAACCTCAAAATCCCACCGTTGACCCACCATTGTTGGTGAGCCCCAAAATATCTGGTCGATGGATGTTCATTCCTCCAAAATGATGTATATATATATATATATTATATATATATTATAATATATATATATATAACCCAGTCCTATTTGATTCGAAAATGCATAACTTGGGGGGATTTTTTGCCAATGGATCACTCCGTAGGATCTTTTGGGGGTTGAAAAAAAGTCAATGGATTTCAACGGACCATTGTACGGGATGTCGTTGCGGTGAAAACCCTGGCTTTTGGAAGCACAAACAAAAGAGGTTCCCGATGGTTCCTGTCATATTTCACTTAAACCATGTCTGGGATACCAACCACTCGAAAAGATGAAACACATGGCCACCCAAAAGATGAGAAATGTTGAGTTCCGCGTGATAAAATGAATTGTCTTACGTACAAAACAATGATTCGATCAGAAATAACTGGGGCAGTTTCAGGCACTGATGACTTCGATCCCCGCCAGTGCTCTTATCTTTTTGGGGAGGGCTTTGACCAATCAGTTGATTTTTCCGTGTTTTTCCCCGACTGCATAACTGGACATATCAGGCAGCCAGACCCTGGCACGTCATCATGTTGAGACCTGAAGAGGTACAGAAGTTGACCGAAGTTTTTCACGCAAAAGGCTACAAAGTCTCCGATGCCACAAGCTGAGTCCTGAACCTTGTACTTTTGGGCCTCAACATTCAGCTCTGAATTCTGGTCATTCTGGTCATTCTGGTCACACTTCGCCATTCGAGTTCTCGCGTGTTCAGATATTTCAGGATCCAAATGGGATCTACGAGATTCATCGATTCATCAATGATTCATGACGGAAAAAACCAGATTCATCAGATTCATCTGACATTTCAATCACCGAGCTCACCGAGGTTCCCACACAAAGTCCATGACCCCGCAGTCAACGCTCAATTGCAGGCAGCCATGGTTCTTCCCTTTTGGCCCATTGACTATTCTGGAGCCGATCAGGGTGGCAGAAATGGTCAAGATGGCTCCTGCATTCTCAAGTGAAACGAAACCTGACCTCTGTGACGATGAATCCAGTCTTCCTCTTGGGATGAAAGCCGCATAAATCCCCAACATCTTGACCTGCTCATCTCTTCAGTAGATTCAACCCATCCCAAAAATACCAGGGATACTTATCAAAATAACTAGTTAGTTTTGAATTTGAAGATGAAAATATGTGAAACCACCAAACACTCCACTCGTCCACAGATTTGGTTTGTCCAAAAATCTGGCTACCCCTAAATTCCATGGTTCATCACCTCTTTCCCATCAAAATTGCCACAGTTTGGGGATAAATCCCTCATTTTTGGACAAACCCATATCTTACTGTTGATCACTATAGTTTCATTCCCATGCACACTGGCTGAATCACGTTGAACAAACCAATGTGGCAAAATCCTGCTAGTAGTTGAATTCCCTTTTAAGAAAATCCCATTAGTTAAAAGTCCAGCTGTTACAAATCTATTGGGCATTCAATCACTAGTTAATGTTCATTCATTTTCCAGATCATTATCTTGGATTATCTTGGCAGGATCCAATTTGATTGTGGTAAAATGAGCCACTGATATCTACTGATGCCTTTTTTGCGCTTGCTATTGGTGGCATTGAACGAGGTGTGATGCGTCTGTGTGAGACTTTAGAGTCGACTCCTGCCAGAGTACCCCAGAGTACCCAGGAGCCGCGGAGGCCGTCCAGGCACATGTTTTTACATGATTATCCCTTTTCAGTACATATTTTTCTGGGAAAATTGCAATATTTCACTAACCTGAATAGTTGGGCCATTTGGGGATGATTTCCCCGAAATAAACCATGATTCCAGGGTTCGGTCGCAGTGAGGTCGTTATAATTTACCCAGATATATGATATATTAGATGAATTATGATATATGGACACGCAATGATAATCAATGATACACTTCAGAAATGGAAGGAAAGTCATTGGAGAGTAGACAACTCTGCTATTCTGTGGTCCAAATTTTGGTTGCCAGAGATCCCAGCCGCCCATCTGCGGCAAGAGTGGCTCTGGCCACAGAGAGACGTGTTGAGGCTCTGTGGCATGGCCCAAACAGCGAAACGTAGCTCGAATTGAATCGAACTCCACGCGACCGGAGCTGGACATGAGGTCAGTTGAATGTTGCGTTTCGTGGCATTGGTTGATCAAGAAAACGTGTCGAAACGAATTACGATTGGAAACCTCCGGTCCAGATTTTGAGCGGTCATGTTTTCTCAGAGCAAAAAGTTGCCGATCGGCGGGATGAGTGGTCGCTTAATAAAATTGCCCATGCTGGCATTGACCGCTAACCAATGCCGCTATCAGAATCAGAGATTCCCCTCAGCCGGGCGATGTTTTCCAAAGCGGCCGTGGATTTATAGATGGCTTACCTATTAAAAATGGTGATTTTCCATGGCTATGTTAGTCATAACCAGATGGTAACCGCCAAAATTCCATCCCAACTGAGTGCTGAGCCTCACATACTCGGTTTCGATTTCAGCTTCCTTGGCAGATTCATGAGGAGGTACATACACACCCAAAAATTGACCCATTGGAGAAGCCACTTCTGGACGTAACCCCTGATCTGGTGCTCAACTTGACCAAAAAAATCATCAAACTCTGGGTCAAAGGTGACCTCCCTTCACATCCTTCACATCCTTCACATCCTTCACATCCTTTACATCCTTCACATCCTTCATATCCTTCACATCCTTCACATCCTTCACATCCTTCATATCCTTCACATCCTTCACATCCTTCACATCCTTCGCCTGTCTTGGAGTCTAACCAAGTCTAAGCAGTTCTGACATCGCCGAGGGGCTGCCAAACCATAGTCACAAAGTCATCATCATTCGCGAGTTCCTGAAGCACTGACTTCACGGAATCCCTGCTCACCACCACGGTGTCCTCAGGCGCAGCTGGTCGCTGACTACGATGCGTTACTATGTCTTGTTCTTGGTGATGATACATCTTCCACTGCCACCATGCAGTTGAAATATACATTTGAAACATGTTGAGAACACCAACCTCAGCACCTAGAACTGAGAGAAGTCCCTTGGTTGGTCGGCAACCTGCTTTTCGGCAAGTTGCTGGATCATCGCGGCCCAACCTTGGACTCGGGACTCAAAGGATGCTGGAGAATCTAGATAGGTAAGAAGATCAACATCTGTATAATCGATATAGATATAGATGTACAAGAGTATGATTGTGATGATTGTGATGATTGTTGATTATTATTGTTGTTATTGTTGTTGTTGTTGTCGTTGTTGTTGTTGCTGCTGTCGTCTTGTTTATTATATGTAGGTATATGATATATGTATCACATACATAGATAGATAGATAGATAGATAGATAGATGGATCGATCGATAGATAGGTAGATAGGTAGATAGGTAGATAGGTAGATAGGTAGATAGGTAGATATGTAGATATGTAGATATATATAGAGAGAGAGATATTTATATTTATAGAGAGAGAGAGAAAGATATAGAGAGATAGAGAGAAAGAGGGAGGGAGAGAGAGTCATTGTCGTATATATTCTGTATGTGTATATATATATACATGTTTACTTCACCTGATATTATATTATATATGATATTGTTATATGTGTCGTCATCAGCAGCATCTCCATGCGTCGGTGGATGACCAGGAAAACATGCAAAGATCGTTGGTTCCCCACCTGCGGGGGGTTCATAAAAGGGTGGATCCCCAAGTCCAAACCCTGGTACCCTCAGTACCAGTCATAACTGGTGCTAGATCTTCATCTTCAATATGTTTTTTTTGCTTTTGACCCATAGTGGACCATATGGAGGTTTCCTAAGTCATGGGGGTACCCCCAAATCATCAATTTACCCATGGAATTTCCAGTAACCACCCAGCTGTTGGGGATCCCATGACTTTGGGAACCCCCATGGGAACCCCCATGGGAACCCCCATGGGAACCCCCATGGGAACCCCCATGGGAACCCCCCTGACTTCGGACAGCCTCCACCGAAACAAACGAAACGTCGCCCAGGAGCTGCGAATCGCCGTTGGCAGAAGGAGCCTCGCGCTGAGGAGGCGGCATGGCCTGGGCGAAGGATGGTGGCCTTTGGTGGGGATCCCAGCACTGAATGGAGGTTTTCTGGAGGTTTTAACGGGAAAATATGGGAAAATGTTGGAAAAATATGGGAAAATCCACTATCAATCATGGAACATTCATTGAAATTGATTGTTTTGGGAAAGATCAACACATTATGAATGGGAAATGGTTACCTTAAATCATAATTCATGGAAGCCTGTTTTAGTTTGGGGTATCAACCTTACTCCTGGGAAATCAATCTTCTCTGGAACCAACAAATTTCATTGAGAAAAAGCTTGGCATTTCGGGGAGGATTCCTCCTGCTAAAAAATCATCTATGGTGAGGTCCTTACTAAGCATTCAAAGTGCTATCGCATGACACATAGATTAAGTTGACTCAGCTGCAAGGCCTTTAAAGACAATGTAATGATATGTAATGTATTGAGCTCAGTTGGATCCCACCCTCCATCTTCTTCGAGCGTCCGGTTTCTCCGGCTTGCTGCGAAGCTCTTCCTGATGGCACCGACCAAACAGATGATTCAACAAGAAACCCAGAAGCCCACAACATTGGGGAGGATGTGGGCGGAAAGTTTTGAAGCATGTTGAACTCTTGCAGCCCTTCAAATTCTCCAGTACTTTTCAGTCACAGCCAGAGCTTTGCAGTTTGGTGATTCAAACAGAAAATCGGGCTCTTCGGCAGTATGATCATCTGCTCAATTTATGGCTGAAAGTTGGGAGTACCTGCAAAACAAAAAACTATACTTGGGTTTGTCCAAAAATGGTCGGGGATACCCCCCCAAACTTGCTATTTGGAAAATGATGACAGACCATTGGGATCGACAAACCCACTTCTGGTTCCTTGGGGTCTTGAATCCTCATGCGCCACTGGGGCAGTTCGCCAAGTAGCCATGGTTTGCTCCAACATGGTTTCAATCTTCACCCGCTCCGCATCATTGTGGAACCACAGGCCTCGAATCTGCTGCTTCCTTAGGTGTCAAACAGCCTTCAACTGGAAACTGGGGAGGGGTGAAAGGCTCTAAGTGAACATAACTAACATAACTGATACAGGGGTCAGTAGGGCATGAATTTTGCTGCAAACGATCCAAAGTCAAGATCTGTCCAATTGGATCCAGTGCCCGAGGATGCCACGTGTCCTCGATCTTGTAGAAGATGTAGTTCTTCTGACCTGGGCCGTGATGGGCCGTGATGGGCCACAAAGGGCCACCACAGGCCACCGGCCGGGCACCATTCCACAAGGCCACTGTGCCAGCCAGGTTGAGCCGCGGTGTCTGGGTCGCCGGACAGTCAAGCTCCCAATCAGGATGCCTTGGTTTCGTGCCCCAACTGATCGCCTCCAAAAGTCAAACTCTAGGTTTGGGGCCCCCATTCCTTCAGCAAAAATGGTGTAAACACCAAACTGGCCCCTTTTGACCCGAGCGCGGACGAGCTGCAGGTTGTCAATCAGGTCGCTGTTGCTGAATTGGTTCTTGACTATGATCTGATAACTTAGTTGACAGGGGTCATACAGCGGTTAAACTCTCTGAAATGCTGTGCAGAATTGAGAAGTGCTTATATTCTTTCATGCAAAAAGAAAGCTCTGTCTGCATCCCAAGACACAAGGGAGCCTTTTGTCTCTTGATCAGGTAAACTGGCCCTTCGATGTTGGCCTTCCGCCAGCCCGGGCTGGCACCCTCTTGCTGCAAGAAATACGCAACCTGGGCGTGGTCCCAGTGGTCCCTGGTCTCCCTTCTCCCGGCTTTATGGGGGACTCTTCAGCGACGGTGACGTCTTCAGAAAGTGCTGGGGATGAGGTGAAGAAGCTACCAGGGCTGAGATTGAATCAGCCCTTTGTCCCATTTTCATTAACAGGTGACCTGTGGGCCCTGACAGTCTAACAAGCTTCACCAGCTTCAAATCTAAGCTCCGGGCCACGAATTTGGAGTACGTCACAATTTGGGAAATGTCAGGGTCCTCGCGGGCCCGGCCACTAAGTCACCAAAAATAAAATCCACAAAAACTGCCAGTCCAATAGGAAATCATCTGCCAAACATTGCCAAAGGAAAATCACAGTCTCACAGTATCTTTCTCCCAGGCTACAGCCTGAGATCAGTTTCCAATTCCTTCCAGAATACATCGCTGTCATCATCCCTTCCCATGTCCTTTTCTTGGAGGGGTTCCAGCCTCAGCTGGGACGGTTTGCCGGATGGGAATCATCCCCATCAGAATTTCTCCCGACATGGGGGATTTAACATGGTGTCATCGTCATAAAATCTGGATATCATGGCGAATCTAATTGGAAATACCTCATATTTGATGGGACCCCATTTCATGAATAGATCCAATACATCCCACCAGGCCGTCTGATCTGTCCAAAGCCGAGCAGCATTCCGCGCATGCGCTGCTGTTCCATGTTCTGACTTGACATGGCTCTCGCAATCGCCGCGCCGCGCCCCAGTCTGCAAATAAACACCCTTGAGATCTGCGGTCCAGCCGAAGATTTCAAGCCCAGGCCACGGTCATGGCGGTAATCATGCAGTGGGTCAGTGAATGCAGAAATGCCAGAGACTTTTGGGTGAAAGTTTGTGTTGACTGCTGGCAATCCAAAGCAAGAGGAAGTGTCAATGCTCAGCAGCCCAGCAGCAACTTTTCGCGGCAATTGGCTTTCCATTGCACGCGCACCCACACCCAACAGCTGCTACGCTACGTAGTCGTAGCTTCCCCGTCTCACTTCGTTGACATGTCCTGCGGAGCCATGGGAAATCCCACCAGCCAAGTCTACACAATCCACTGTCATTGGCTTGAGTTTGTGAAGTGCAATTTACCCAGCTACATGTCCTTTTCCCATTTGGTTGATCAAGAAAGGGATGAACCCCAATCAACAACCAGTAGGTCAATGATAGTAAATGACATTCAAATGGAAGTATTGCAGAAGCCTTGTGTGTTTTGCCAGTTTCGAGGTTTGCTGTGGATTCCCCGCCGCCAATTTTGGGATGACCCACCGGCTGCACACTTTTTTCCGACCTGTTTCCGCGGCTCTTGGATTCGGTATCGTGAGCCCGGCACCTTGAAGTTGAGTCCATTGAGAAGACCGGGACCCCATACGTTGGTCGGTGAACTACCCAACCCAACCATGCTGACGTGAAATTTCATGAAATTACAGTCCATGGTAAATTGGGATCATCTGCCCGGTTGTGAAACCGCCAACCGGATCAAAAGATCGTTTTTTGAAATATCAACAGCTACACTGTTGTGACTGTTGGGAAAGATATGTCTTCTTCCAAGGCGTCGCAGGCACCTTTGGCCCATCCTATGCTGCATTTCACTTCTCCCTGATATTGCCATGGCCGTCGATCCTGAGGGACCCACAGATCAGGAGGCGAACCAAAACTATCATGAAAGGAATCTTTCTTTCTGGATGTATTCATGCTTCATGACTTGAGGCACCAGAAGCTCTGGACCATTTTCAGCATTGACCATCCCAGCCTTTCTGCTGGGTAGTTGGGCATCCAAGTTTGACCCACACCCAGCACATCCTACCCACCCCAAATCGATCGGACACTTCGGACGAGAGGCGTCACCCGGCGTTGCTCATGCGCCAGCATGCAGTCCAGGTTTCTCACTTGGGTCCAGTATTTCCCGTACCTCGGTATCGATTGTGCCAATCCGCATAAGGGTTTGTCCAAAAATTAGATAATAAAATTAGGTAAACACCCAAAATCCAATGGTCTATCATTGATCGGAATAGCTCCTATTGAAATTGCCATTTTGGGATCGACCCCATTTCCAGACAAACTCAGTCCTTTCGCAAAAGGGGAGGACATGAAAAAATCACTGCAAATTTATCCAAGACCTTTTGATCCATCTCCACCATGCACCCCATCCACATCCACAGGCTGCTGGGCGTTCCAGGCTTGGCTTTCACCTTCTTCTCGGCGTCTTTGAAGGCGGGGGTCACTTTGGCCGTGTGCCAATCCAAGTGGCGCACCGGAGTGGCATCCAGCAGGGTGCAGGCCTGAGCTGCAAACAGGGCACTTGGGGATTGTCATCCCAAGAAGATAGATGAAAAATAAAGTATCCTTGAAAATTCCAACCTGCCAAGATTTGAAACCCTTGAAACTGTGCACAAACCCCTGAACTTCTAGCTGGCTGATATCTAGCACTCCACATGCATCTTTGTTCGTGCCCACAAGATTCCCAACTGGGCGTCGAGATGTGGCATCAAAATATCAAAACGATCCAGCTCCCCAGGTGTTTGATTTCGACCCCCACATTTTAGGTCAAGGTGCAGAGACTGAGAAGCGTTTAGATGCCATTTCGCACGAGACCCTGCAATGCCAGGGTTTGGTAACCCAAATACAGCAGGCAGAAGTTGAACAGAACCCAGGGGTCAACGGAATCTTAACCCAAAGCTCCGTCCAATCACACTTGTTGCAGTCAATGCAAGCCGCCTGTCAAGACCCCATTCTGCATTGTCATGGATACGGATAAAGTACTGGATTTGCTGTGGCACAGAAAATCAAAGAACAGAACAATCCCAAATCAAATGCAAGAAGCTTCGGCAGTGATCAATTCGACCGAGACTCTGTACAATCCTTCCTTAGTACCCAAAGCTGGGAACGAATATGAAACCAACACCTTTGCATCAAACAATGCGAAGACTTGCTGGTTGCACTGGTTGAAGCACCAGCATGCAAAATGTCAACCCACCCGCTACTTGAGCTGGGCCGCATAATCAATGGCAAAACCAACGATGACAACCTCGGCTCTCAGCAACAGAGGATGGCTACACCAGTTCCTGGTGGGAACAAATGAACCACAAATTTGCCGCTTTTGAGTATCAAACCATCCGTTTCGCGAGGTTGATGGTGCTTAGTCCTCCCCCAATGCCTACGGAATCTTTTTGGATGCTGAAAATTTGCCAATTGGAACCTGAATCTAAAATGCACTAAGCAAGAGTTCACTGAGGGACTATCATGTTGCATCATGAGTTCCATCGCTGATTTCCAAAATGCTTCCTGTGTGGTCAAGATTTCGCAAATGGATGTCATGTCCTTTCTCTATGACATCTGAAGAGAGCCGTCTCCGTGTGACAACATGTCAGTATCCAAAAATTGACACCACGTGAAACACCCCAAGAATCCCTAACAAATGCATGGCACCTTCATCCACATCAAACCCACATCCACCCCCAACCGTTGAGGCATGGCACAGGGGCGCCGTCATCTCCACAAAATCTGTGTGCCGCTCATGCAACCTGGAGGAAGCCCCAATGGCTACACTTGGATTAATCACGCCAAGTATAGCAACCACCAAAGAAAATAGAAAAGTAAGATCCGATCTCCAAATAGTGCTTAATGATTGTTCTATCTATTTTGGAGGTTCTACATTCGGTATGTGCTTTGTTCCCGGATTTCTCTTCCATGTTTTTCCCACATCCAGCAGCTGTCGACTACCCGAAGGCTGACATTCTTGTGAGCCAGCCTAAATCATCCAGTCAAAAACCTACTTGAAATAAATTTTGAAATGTTATCATAAAATCATCGAACCATTTCACTCTGCAATGACGTAGGGTGGCCGCTGGCAACTTGCCGTGGCGCTTCTGTCACCCCTGGAAGATGTCATTGCCTCTACGACTCTACGCCTCGATGGCTCCTCCATGTGCCATGCCCAAGCGCTGAGACCACTCGCGCTGAGCTGAAAGCTGCACGTAACGCTTCCAGTTGTTCACCAGCTCATGGTTGGCGGATGGATGGGCCTGGATCAGGAGGCGAAGACTGTAATCCTTGAAGTGGAAGCGGAACTCGTCCTTTTTCTCGACGTAGTCTTCCATCTTGTCAGGTGTCCATTGCCCTCCAGCGGAGCTGCCCCAATTAGCTGTGCCCCATCCCTGCAGCTTACCGTCTGGGCCGCTGGTCAGGAGGCGATTTGTGTGCCACCCATATGGAGCGATCACCCGTTGCCGGATGTTGTCGAAGCCTTCTTGGGACGAATCCACAACCTGCCACCCGGAAGGAATCTCTACTGTCAAACCATACATGTCACTTGCTTCTGTCGTGCTGTGTGGAGATCCCGGCGGCCACACGGCGAAGAGAGTGTCATTGTACTGGATGCAGTTCTCGCTTGGCAAAGATGTCCCTCCTCCGCTCACCTCCATGGACTCCACGTGCTTCCCATAGACCACGTCGATCTTGTCGCCACGGCGAACGATGTGGTAGGCAGAGAACTG
>Ga0126342_10005905_pt1 | contig 21557 bp, 22 predicted proteins | sample Cyp1metagenome_FD_92528 | JGI IMG/M metagenome (GOLD analysis project Ga0126342, IMG submission 92528) | Coral microbial communities from Lord Howe Island, Old Settlement Bay, Australia - Cyphastrea 1 metagenome | ecosystem: Host-associated > Invertebrates > Cnidaria > Coral ... | reverse complement strand
ATATACATAGTATATATATATATATATACATACATATATATATATATATATATACATAGCATATATATATATATGTGTATATATGTATGCTACCCAATCTGTTGGGGATTATCACAATCCATGGACGGGAATTGCGTTCTTGACCAGGCAGTATAAAGGGACTACGAGGGTTTTGAACACTGCTTAAGTATGGATTTCATGTTTGGGGAAACCATAGAAACGGTGGTTTGATATTGGAACCATATTTTGGAATATGATATCTGCACAGGATGATTGGTTGGATGTATTTGGTTATTTGGATTGACGATTTATTTGGTTTACCACATTTGTAACTACTATTACTATTATTATAACTACTACTATTGTTACTTTGATTACTACTATTATTACGAAAATTACTACTATTACTATGATTGCAATATAGTAATCATAGTAGTAATATTAGGAATGGTGTCAATATTTATTGTAGTTATTCATAGCAATATTAGGAATGTTACTATACTACTACTACTACTACTACTCCTGCTGCTGCTGCTGCTACTGCTACTACTACTACTACTACTACTGATATTTTTATGATTACAATAATACTGTAATATTATTATTATTAATTATTATTATATATAAAAACTATTATATTGCTATATTATTTATTGGAATAGTAATATAATATTTTGATCACTACTTTGATTACTACTAGATTTTTGTTTAGGGTAATTACTAGATTATTTCTATATTACTGTAATTAGTATCCCAATGTTACCATTATTATGATTAGATTATATTATTTCTATATTTCTGTTATGATACTATAAAAAATTACTGGTAATTATACTATTATTATATTGTACTATTATATTACACTAACTGTAATAATATGATCATACTATAATTAATTGTACTTTAATTTACTATTATAAAAAACGATTATATATTATTACCCCATGTATAGTAAGTAATATTAAAGTTATAGAAAAATATTAGTTCTATATTACCCCAATGTTACCCCCAGTTATAAATCGTTCTTTTTTTTACACCATTTGTAATAGATAAACCATCTATTTCTATGGATCATGGCTTCCATGGCTATTCTAATGTCAATATATATTAGTTCTATATTATTACCCTCTGGTAATTTAACGTAGCTATTGAACATGGCCATAGAAATAGTGGATTTTCCCATTGAAAATGGTGAATCGTTCCATAGTTTTTTGTTAGTTTACCAGAGGGTATATGTCCCATTGGCTTCCATGGATTATACTATTAGTAATAATTGGGGTAATACCCAATGTATAGTAACTAATATTAAAGTTATAGAAAAATATGAGTTCCAAAAATTACACCATTTCTAATAGATAAACCATCTATAAATCTTATTACTGCAATTATATTACTTCTATATTACCCCAATGAACTAATATATTAGTTCTATAGATTATTACCCAATATTACCCAATATATATATATATATTACTTCTATACCCCAATAATTAGTACTTCTATATTACCCCAATAATATTTATATTATTACCCAATAAATATTGGTGTCTTCCTCGGAATGGAGGTCTTTGGACCTGGCCCGTGCGGCGCCTGGATGCGGATCCTTTGGATTCCGGGGCTTCCGTGCGCCGGGAAGCCCGGGAATTGTCAGGACAGGTCACAACGGACGGGGGGCCCCGAGAAACCATAGGAAAATGACCATTTAACCCACCAAAAATGGTAGTTGAATGGGATTTATAGCTGATTTATAAAATTTTATAGTAGCTAAATTTACTAACTTGGTGAATTCTATGGTTTATGGTAGATAGAACGGACTGGTTCACGGCGTTTGTAAAGCAACTTAAAAATAGAAGGCCCCACTTAGTAGGACAGTCACGTATTTTTTTTATGTGGATGTAATGAGAATATACTGGGGATAATGATAACCAAGAACACTCTCATTTGGGTCTTTTTTACAGGTTGTATACCCTCAATGGCAACGTTCATGGGAGGAATATGGAATCGAGACACCAACCAAAAGGAACAATTGACCCGGGGGCCCAAAAACTCAAATTCGAGCAACTACCAAAACAATACAAAAGGAACATCCTGCCAAAATAGTGATGTTATATTATCTATTTCTATTATGTACCCTCCTGTAAATTAACATGACAATTCATTATTTCTTTTGTAGGTAATCATCGAACTAACTGGTTGATTTTCCATATGTTAGTCTACCCCAGGGTATCTGTTTTGGGGGTTGCTACACCGCAGCTTTTCCGCTGACCTGAGGCTATACTTCCTACCCAACTGGATATGCTGGCAGCCAGGGCCGGTGTCCTCAGGCTTCGCCTTTTTGTTCGGGTGCCCTTCTGTTCACCCCAAAATAGCTGGGATTCATGGCAAATTCATGGATGGTCATCCCAAAAATGTGGTATGATTGGTTTTGATCTGTCCCCATTTGAAGTTTACAGATCAGCAAGTGATTTCAGATGTTTGAAACTTCAGGTCGCTGCTGCCGTGGCGACACCACCTCGGGAACGAGAGTGCCTCGGTGGAAAATGCCCGTCGCAAACCCATATCTACAAGGATTGATCAAATTTTTGTGTTCATATTTGTAGTTGACACCGGATAGATGGATGCGCAATCAGATAATCAGATCAGTTGTTGGGGATAAAATGGGATAAAACCTGCACATTGACCCAGAGTTGACATTTCGCCTGAGGCCTATCACTGGGACACCCTGAAAGCACTCTTTCAAGAGGCGCCAGGGGAGGAAATGAATGTCAGGTGGCTAAGGTCCTGGCGCCTCTTGTGGGCTGGAACAAAAGATGCCAATGGGACATATACCCTCTGGTAAACTAACATAACTATGGAAAATCACCATTTTTCATGGGAAAATCCACTATAAATGGTGATTTTCCATAGTTATGTTAAATTACTAGAGGGTATCTAACAATAAAATGGGATAAAATGTAAATGTCATGGGAATACGGATATATAAAATTATATAAATTCAACACTATAATGAGAATGTCATGGGAATATGATTACAAAATAGCTTTATATTGTCATTGGCCCAGAAGTTTCAAAGCACCGTGACACCATTCCACTGACCGAGGTCGTATCGTGGAGTCAACTCAAATCTCCCCATGATTGACTCACCTTCTATATGGATACCCTCTGGTAATTTAACGTAGCTATTGAAAATGGCCATTAATAGTGGATTTTACCTATTAAAAATTGTGATTTTCCATAGTTATGTTAGTTTATCAGATGGTATCTCAGCAGGAACAGCGGCATGTTGAATTTTCTATCTCAAAACTCAAACATCTTCTTGTTCTGCCGATGTTCTGTGGTTACATCTCAGTTCTTGTTCCACTTTTCCTTGGGCTCAAATGACCACATTCGGAATGATGGCTTTCTACCCAATTTTTTGCGAGCAGTTTTGCTCCGGCAATCTCACTTCTATCTCAGAACTTTTGCCGTTTTCTTCGCTGTTTTCTGGACTTTTGTTGCTTGATTATGTATATTGCTGGTTAATGTTCGTTACATCAATACTCTCTCTCTCTCTATGTATATATGTATGTATATCTGTATATGTATAGAATATAGTATATATAGTGTATATAGTATATATAGTATATATAGTATATATATAGTATATATAGTATATACAGATTATGTATCATTTAATATCCCATGCTACCCCCCCATTCCATTCCAACGAGATCAGAGAAATGCGCCAGGTGGAGTGCTGGGACTCTGTGAAGACCATGCCGCAGTTGCTGCAGAGGCGAGTCGTCTGATGATTTCTGATGAAAAGGTGCCCAGAAATCCTCAGAAATCCTCAGAAATCCAATTGCCCAGAGTAAATTACGATCCCCAGAGTTCTTGTTCAACATAGACTTGGAAGTTTCACATGAGATTCACCATTTGACGGCAACAAAAAGTGCATGATTTCCTGGGCTTTTCACCGTGAACTCAGGGAGTTGCTCAGGTTGGACTTCCTTCAACGTGATCGCCTGGGGAGCGGTCGTGCAGCTGCCACCTGTGCGCACGACGTCGAACTAACCTTTCAAGCTGGCTGGGCCATCCCTTCAACAAATGGAGGTTTCAAGCTGGGACAAATCATCTATAATCGGTTGGTGCTTTGGAACATAAATTTTATTTTCCCATATATTGGGAATAGTAACCCCAGCTGACTTTCATATTTTTCAGAGGGGTGGGTCAACCACCAACCAGATAATGTGGAATCTATAGGAGCCGCCTCTGGTTAATTTAGATGGAAAACATGATGATTTGCCGAAAGCTATGTTCAAAGACCAGAGGGTAATCTATGTTTTCATCTGGTGTCTTGTGACTTTGAGCTGAGAATTTATGATTTTACTTTTTTGACATGAATGAAGACTGCCTGATTTATTTCGAGTGGCTTGATTTCCGGCTATTCAGAGGTGGTTTCACCTGAGACCTTTTTCAATGAGGTACTTGGTCCACCATTAGTCGACCTCATGAATCTTTGGGAGGGAATCCATTCACGGTACATTATATGATATTATATCATAACATATATCATCACCATTTCCGGATCATCCTACCTGACGAACTAACGTTAACATCTGCCGCAGCTTCCGCAACCAGAGAGGTATGGTACCACCGCTGGTGGAGGATGACTATGTAGGACCATCGCACTTGGTGCCTCGTTCGGAGTTGCCACTGGGCTGTTTGGACAGTTGTCAGGTTGATGGTTTCTGTTTGGATGCTGATTCCAATTTCTGTTTGGATGGTGCTGAACGGTATGCATTGTGCAGATGTGTCCACCTCAAGATTAAAGCATGCGAAAACGCTCTAATTAATTATGTTTGATTGCCGAGCAGGTTTGCAGAGTGGCTACGTGTGAAACAGAAAGGACTGAAGTTTGAATCCAATACATATCTTTGACAATCAATTTTGACCATGTTGCCCTGGAAATACAGACTCGATGTCCCCTTGAGACAGGGAACACATTTCGAGCTTCCGATGGCTACGACCTGACGCGCCCAAAGGCCCAAAGATTGGCACCCGAAGATAGAAGAGCTGGGTGCGGCTTCTCAAAGGGTAGGTTTCGGGATGGTTGGGGTGCTGGGAATGGCGACCTGGGGAAGGTCAAATCCTATAATGATTTTGGCCTAGTTAGATGGCTGGGAGGGCCCCACCCTTGCATCATTTTAAGCAGATTTCAGTGAGAATCTGCAGGGGACCCCCATAGTTCATGGCAGAATCCATGGTTTCCCTACTTGAAAATGCAGTTCAGTGAACTACGTGGATGTATAACATTATATAACCATAGTTATAGGGATCCCATCTCCCAACTTCCAGGGGGTATTTTTCTTCGTGGTTAGGCTGCCTTCACAACCTTCACAGTAACCTCAGTTGCACCCCGAATCACTATGTTGGATGGTTAAACCACCAGAAACCATGGTTTAATGAGTAAGCTGTAAATAAATATATATATATATATATATATACATATGTATATATATATATAATATATATTTAAAAACATACTTCTGATATAATTTATGATGGTTTGTGATAAATAAATTTATGAAACCATGGTTTTATAACCATGGCAAGTATCATAAATCAGCTGTAAATCCCCGTGGCGCCGGGCAGGGTACCGCCAACGGAGCCCCATGACCATCCGCTGGGAGCCGTCCGCACTTTGGCGGCCAAAATGGGGAAGATCCCGATGGAGTTCGATGTGGAAAATCCACGAAGATTTACCCTCTGGTAATTTAACATAGCTATTGAAAATGGCCATTAATACTGGATTTTACCATTAAACATGGTGATTTTCAATAGCTATGTTAAATTACCAGAGGGTATGATTTTCAACAATGTCTGTAATTATGATTCATCCAAGTAACATCGAGATAATAACATGAATCAACTTGATATAACATTGATATAACTATATTTGATAGTACTTACTTATATATGTATATGTATACAGCCTTGCTGTGTTTGACTTTTTGGGAACCCAGAACTGGAATGTCCGATTTAATTCAATCTTGGGCTGGACGCTCTAGAAACGCATCGGCAGTTGTTCCTGTTCCATCAAAAGGGTGTCAGAGCAACTTGCAACATCCACAATATCAGTTATTATCATACTAAACATATATATGGGGATGGGTCCAAACCTATTTTTGCAATATTAAGGGAATAACCATCCATTCACCAACTATTTTTGGATAGGGGACTGTTTTGACTGCCATATGGAACACCAACAATGCCTCTATATCCAACAGCAAGAAAGGACCTGCAGCGAAGTCAAAGGCAGCCTCTAAATAATACACTCCGGCGATCAAACACGGCAGTGGAGAAGCACCCAAGAAAAGTTCAATGATGCGCCCATTTCGATGTCCATTGATTGGGGATTTCGCAGCTGGCCATGTTTGATGTGCACCCATTGGCTTCGCGCTGGTGATTCACAGATTCGAACTTTGTTCCACGAAGATTTATGACATCCATTGGCATTAGCATGTAGGTGTATAATTACATATAGTCTAATAGTAATAATGGATAATAGCCTGAGGACGTGCTGTCATTGTTGGACATTGCAACGAATATGTATCAATATTGATCAATTTCACATATCATGTTGTCGCGAAGTCATTTAATGGGATTTTATAGGGATTTAATGGGATATTAATGGGAGATACCCGGCCTGGTAATTTGTCAATTGGACATATCAACCCCTTCGAGACCCCTTGACTTACCAGGATGAGCTGGTGGATGACACACCCAAGGCGCACGGGGCTTGGATGAGGCAATCTCCATAGTAGAAATTCGTAGATGTTTCTACAAAGTGGGGCCCCCGTTCGATAGCTAAGTTGGTGAACATAACTCCAATTTCGCTATGGTTTATGGTAATAACTATAGTATTCATGGGGTCTATAAACCATCTTATAACTGGGGGGCCCCACATTGTACTATGTTCTACTTGGGCTAAACCGCCAAGATGCGTTTCTTTTCCCCCGGTAAAGCGTGCTGTAACACTTGCAGTTCACAATACTTTGGGGCCTCCGAGGATGGTTGTTTATTTTTAGCCCATGAACTACAGTTATTTCAACATGGTTTATTGAACTGGTTGAAATGTTGTTTCAAGGATCTACTATATATATAGATAGATAGATAGATAGCCTATATTAGTCTAGTTGCGTAGGAACGTAGCCCATTTTGATGGATATTTTTCTAACGGTTTCTGTGAACGTTGGAGCCCACGGGAGGTCATGGTGCTGTATTGCGGCCCACTGGATCTCAAGCCGCAGATGCAGAAATTCAGGTCACTGTGGGTCCCCTGGTTGGTCATGAGCTGCAAAAAAAGGATAGAACATGTTGGAGTTATATAAATAAAAGTCTAAGGTAGTGGGGATGACAAAAGAACATTCAATATGTTCGTTTTTTTTTTTTTGATTGCTAGAGTTCATGTTGGTTCTCAGCCATGGTGGACCTGGTGGAATGTGAACATTGATTCTATGTAAGGGTTTGATAACCATAATTTCGTGGTAAATGAATTCCTACAGCTTAGAATTTCAGTAGAGACAGCCAGTGAATTGGCAATACACTTAAATGGAGGTGTCCTAAAATGTGGGAGCCACCAATCATCCAAAACTTGTGATGTTTAATAGGAACACCAATGGTTTTGGGGTACCGTACCCCTATTTTAGGAGACATTTTAGGAAACATCCAAATGTTGTCAATGATCATCTGAAATAGAATTGGTGATCAACTTAAAGTATTGACACATAGAAAGATCATGGGTACATGTACATTACCCTCTGGTAATTTAACATAGCTATGGAAAATCATCATTTTTAATGGGAAAATCCACTATTAATGGGCCATTTTCAATAGCAAACTGTTAGTTTACCAGAGGGTAATTATAGATCATCTGAATTGGCTGAACGAGACTAGAATAATGGTGAACCTTGTAGATGATTTGCCCATCCATGGCTCACATCTTCATCCCCAAATCCGAAAATGTTGCCAGAGTGGTCGACTCATGAATGTGATTGACCTTAGGCTTTGAGCTTTAGTAGAAACGACCCAAACTACATGCCCATGGAGTAAAAAACATATGAACTTGAAAGCCTTTGCAGTAGCAAGCATCCAAGAAAGCGGTGAAATTGGGTGAGATTCCATCTGCGGGAGAAAGGTTGGTATCGTTTGTATCCTTGAGACCTTGTGCTGAATCCCTTCAGCACAAACTTTGGACAACCTACTTCCATTTTCACATGAAAATTCGTTGATTCATGACACATCAAAATAGCTGTAAAGCATGGAGGTTTGACCCACCCTGAAATGGGAATACCGCAGGGCTCAAGGGGTTTTAGGAGCTCAGCATGGGGAGGGCACCCGGGTCAGCCAGTACTTTGTATATCTCATATTTGACTAAGGTTATGCTGGATGTTTGTTCGATTCTTTGGAAAAGGATCGTGCTGAAATTGTTCGCCACTCGTGTGTGGGTTTGATCCAAATTAGGTTCAGAATCAGATATTTGGTAATGAGTTGGCCATTCAAAATGTCAACCCGAAAGCAGTCACTCAGCTTTCACGCTTTCACCGTGCCTGCCAAGCCACATCCCAACTAGTTATGACCAGACTCAGAAGGGCTTATCCCTCTGGGAGACGTTGTCATCGGCAGTTTTTTTTCGGAGCCATGGCCCTGTTGTCGGATCGTGTGCGTGAAGCCTTCAAGACCTGGGATACTGAAGGAGATGGCACCATTACCAAGACTGGCCTGAAACTTTGGCTTGGAGATTCTGGTAGGAACATTTGGGACTTTCAAAAAAAAACATAAAAAGGCAGGGGACTTTGGCTTTTTTCTGGGACTGAAATGGGAACGTTCGAATTGCCAAGACTGCTGGGCGGTGTCAGAGACAATACTACCCCATTCTGCAATCTCGGGATGTTCTGAACCGCACAGGTACTGGGGAGATCAGGTTTGGCGTCAGGTGGTGTCATCTCAAGTTGTTTCACCAGAAAATTTCGGAAGGAGACTAATATGTATAGTTTCGAAGTTTACTAAAGAATGATTCGGCACAATCATCAATGGAGCTGGCTGGGTGACATGTTCAGAACTGTCCCCTCCCATTGGTTCGCAGACGCCACTGGAATGATAGTATCTTGGGACCCACATGGCTATATGATATCTGGTTATTTATTTCAGGTTGGTGAATTCTTGTAATTTAATTTAATTTATCAAGATAAGACATGATAAGACCGTGTTCCGGGAAAAAAAACACAGGCTAAGATCTTCAAGCAGATTTCCGTTTCTTCTTTTTTTGTTGCATCGGAAGGCCTGGTAGGATGACTCAGCCATGGCAGACCAAACATGGGATGGTGATGAACAACCATCCCAGGACTTTTCAGGGAACGCTTAGAGGAAGCCTGAAGATTTGGGGGTAAGACTTATGTTTACTGTTGATGTTTTTTCCCCCAAAACATAGAAAACACATGAAGAAAAATGAGCTTGTGGATTGATTGGTACCCCTTTTAAGTTTAGATAGCCATTTCTTCAGACGTTGGGTGAATGACCATGGCACCACCAACCCTTGGTGTCTTAAGGATAGGGGATAGCCCGGCCGGTTTCCGGCGTTTTTTACGCTGAGGATCCGCCTCTTAAGAAAGATTGCTCCACAAGTGACCGAATCAGACGCTGGCGATTTCGTTGGGGTTCGTGTTGAAGGGAAGTTGGAGGAAGATCAGGGCACTTACTTATATATATTTTATAGATATAGACTGATATAGACTTTTGCGCTTGTAGTTGATAATGATCTTATTTTGTTACAATGGAAAGTGGTTCCAGTTCAAATCGTTTGTCGTAATCTGAACATTCGGGTATATAATAAGCGATGAGGCTATGATGTCATATCACCAACCCAACCAAGCATTGTGCGATATATATATATATATATATATATATTATTGCAGAAGATTTCGGGAAGATACCAGCCAAAATGGAGACATAATTTTGAGCAATCTCTTGCTGTTGGAGATATCCGATTTTGGTTCTCTTTTGTGAAACTCATGATTATTTTTGCTAGTGGCTTCAGTCAAATGCCTGTTTTGGTTTTACAGAAATTCAGTGCTAAGTGATTTCCCCTGTTTCTTTCCCTTGGTTTCTGCTTGAATCATCATATTTTTTGTATGTTTTAGAACATCCCATTCCAAAGTTTTCCTGGGTCCAGCCCCAAGGACCTGGAGGTTCTCTTCGAAGCGGCGGGAGCTACAGATGCTCCGCCTGGGTCGGTGAAATATCTAGAGTTCATCACATATCTTTGGCCTCTTGGGCAGCAAAAGTAATGGGGGTAAAACAATGTCATACACCAGCCATTTGGGAATGGTTTATTTATACCACCTATTTATGGTGATTTGGGGGATGGACGTGGCACAGATGGTTTTTTTGTAGTTTTTTTTGAAGGGAAAGATAGCGTTTTTTTGCTGCTTAGGGATGTTTTATCTATGGTTTTTCGAATGGAAAAGGGAATAATTATTGAGAAAGACATCAACCAACAACTTGGAATTGCAGGGTGTCTTTTGAAAAAATAGAGTGGTAAATCCACCATTTGGGGGATTCCACTATTGGGGATGATCTTGGGGATGGCTACAACTTTGGGCAGCCACACAGGGATTAAACTTTGACCATCTATTGTTGGCGTCACTTTCTGTAATCACCAAACATGTCACTATTAGTTGATATTAGGTAACCTTCAAACTAATCAAACTAGTTCTTTGGTATTACCCTCTGGTAATTTAACATAGCTATTGAAAATTGCCATTTATAGTTGATTTTCCCATTAAAAATGGTGATTTCCCATAGTTATGTTAGTTTACCAGAGGGTACAGCATTTTTACATGATGGCAACCTCATCCACCCAAATTTGGTATACCGGTATACCGGTATGGCCTTTCCTCAACAACATGGGGGTAGTCTGACGTAGCTAAAATCACCATGTTTTTTTGGGAACTCATCATGTTAACCATCTACAAATGGGCCATGGCTTCCATGGGCTATGTTAAATAACCAGAGGGTATCATTATATAATATACAATCAGCACGGTGGTTTAGCCCTTCACATATCTTGGCTAACCTTGGCTAACCTCACAGATTGTTTCCTCGATGTTTAGTCGATCATCGTCAGTACAAAGCGGGGGCCCCGTTTACGATAGCTAAGTTGGTTTATAAATCCAACAACTATGGTTTATGATATTTATAGGGTTATAAACCAACAAATATAACAACAACTATATTTATGGGGTTGCTAATCCAACAACACGTATAGTATTCATGGGGTTTATAAACCAACGTTCACATCACTGGGGGGCCCCACATTGTAGCTGGTTCGTAACCATAGATCCAAGATGATGCAACTTAAGTTATATGACAAGTCCAGGCATCGGGGAGTGATCACAGGTCAGTTTCTCCAGCACCTATTTTGATTGGTTCGAGTCCCATATTTGGTTGATGAGTTATACTACCTTCTCCTACAGGTATCGTTATAATCCATGAAGTAAGAATCCCTCTAAACCAGACCGTTCTTGATCGAATTATACTAATGTTCATGTAGAAAAAACATTTTCAAAGGTGATGGCCTACTACATTCAGTCCCCATTCTAGATGGTGATATCATGTTATATCCCAGTTTCGGTTGGTTCATACCCCTTTTCTATGGTCAAAATATTTCAAAGTATTCCAAGTAAGTACCAATTCTGTTCATATCCTTTAAGGCCCCCCATGTTTGGTCAACGATATGAACCAACGAACATGTGTTACAACTGTTACCAGGTACAACCAACCAATTTTATATGTCTTCAAACTGAACCATCTGCTTGGGTTCGTGCAGTTCCAGTGAACAACAGGTGGATATGCTTCACCATCTGCTTGGGGCCCCATATCACAACAAACTTACGGGTTTTATAAGGGACCCATTAAACCATAGTTATACCATAGTTATGCCGTATATACCCCCCCAAAAAACAACCCAACAGTTAGCTAAGTTATGTCGGAATATATTGAATAAATCACCATGGTTATACCCAGAAATGGCGTCCTAAGTCATAGGGGCACCCCCAAATCATCCATTGATGGATTTTCCCACTATAAACCATCCAGCTCTTGGGGTATGCCCGAGGTCGGATGACGAGGCCGCTCGCGCGCGAGGTCTGTGGGAAGCACCTTGGCGGTCTCCGCGCCATGGCGCTTGACGTGAGTTTGGAACAGGGGACTCCCGTTATTTGCCAATATGTGTAGATATTTGAAATACTTTGAAATACATGTACAGACAATAGTAATATATCAATATATCATATTGCATAGATACTACAAAGTGGGGCCCCCTAGATAGCTAAGTTGGTTTATAACTCCAATAACTATGGTTTATGGTACCTATAACTATAGTTAATGGGGTTTATAAACCATCTAACATCACTGGGGGGCCCCACATTGTATATCTAATTGAGTGGTAATATCCATTCGGCCCATGACATCGCCATCGGACGATTCTACAAAAACATTCCCAGAGGAGACCGCGCACGAAAATATGGATTGACCTGTAGGTTTTCGGATGATTTCGGTGTGTCCTAAGGTTGAACCACCCAAAACTTGTCTCAAGCAGGTTCTTTCTTTGGGTTTAGAGTTCCAAGCTTCTTTTTCGGACACATCCTTGAATTTTTTGTGTATCAAAGATTGGAGAACTAAGACACATGCTGAGCCAATCAGCCTTGATTCTACTGCTGTGTTGGAATGCAGGGAAACTGCGCTGTATAAAATTCTCAGAGAATCCTGAAAACTGGTTGGTGGTTTGTTGTTTTTTTTAAAATTATTTTTCCATATATTGGGAAGAATAATCCCAACTGACAAATATTTTTCAGAGGGGTTGAAACCACCAACCAGTCAAACATGGCAAAGGAAAATCCCCATTTAGTTTTCAGGATTTTCCCGGCAAGAAACCTCCCTTTCCTGGGGGGTTTTCCAATTGCCACGTTTGATGACCGGATCGTATATCCCGTATATATTATTATTATTATAATTATTATTTTATATTATTATTATTATTTTATATTATTGTTATTACTATTATTATTACTATTATTATTATCATTATTATTATTATTATGTATTCCATCATTATTCCACTATGATCCCTATCAAAATCAAACCCTATGAAACACATATACAAAACCACCATATTTACTTTTCAGTCTCACCAAGTGGTTTCGTTGTAGTGACAAGTGAGGTGGTTGAACCATCAAGTAGAAGGCATCACATCATCCCCAAGCATTTTCTCTGCTTTTTTTGTCAATGATACTAATGTTTTGGTTATCCCCGAACATATGTATGTCGCATGTCATCTCCCCCAAATATATAAAGATATGTACACATACACACACATATATATATAGATATGACATATATATATGATATATATATATATATGATATATACATATAGATATGACATATATATATGATATATATATGATATATATATATATATATATATATGATATATACATATAATATAAATATATATTTGATATATATATGATATATATATATGATATCTATATATATATTATATATATATCATATATATATATATATATACTATATATATATATATAACTATAACCACCATATGTGTGTATATATATATGTATATAACCGCCAATTCATTGGGATATACAGTAACTGATATACCACTTGCTGGGTTTATATCCCGATTTATGGGGGTTGTAACTAAAAAGCGATTGTACCCATCAATAACTTCACGTCAATCAACCAAAATGCAGCTTATGGCCCAGATCAGCGAACAAAATGGGAAACAAATAGTAGGGATGTGTCAAAAAGTCAAAAATATGTTAGGCCCCGAAAAGTTGCACATGGTATCAGATGGTTGTCATTTTTCTGCATGTTGACCTGTCCTAATTCAATCTATCAATGATAACGTCTCCAGATGTTGGATGAAGCATTCTGACACTCTGGCTGGATAGATCCCGAGTGGAACATCTCACGGCTGAAAAATCAGGTGGTTGTCATTTTGAAAATCGTAAATCGTAAATAATTTCTTTGAAAAAGACCAGGTTGTACCAAATTGGGTGAAAATCGGGGACAGGTGCACAAATATCAGGGTTGCTCCAACCAATTGTAGGTGAATGATATCCGCAAGGGGGAAAAATTGGTCACTTCACCCCCTTTTCTACCCATGTTGAGAGCAACCCTGAGAATTTTGCTGTATTTTTGCATGCCTTTGTCTGTGTTTCCTTTCTTGGTTGCGGTCAAACCTTTGTTGGTCACAAGTGATACAGTAATTCACCCACGTTCTCTTGCTCAAGATCTGGTATTGCACACCGATATCTTTTACTGTAACTGCTTGCTGCTTTCAACCCTCGTGAAAACTATTGGCTGTAGGAGATCATCATCCCAAGCAGGATGGAAAATGAAAGCTGAAGCCATCAACTATAAATATATGTACAGTATATATTATGATTATATCATTAATAATACGTAGTATTATACTATATAACATTATGATCTATTGTGTATATATATATATTATATTATTGTTGTTATCTATTAATCATCTACCCAAAATTCCTTGGCATCCTCTCATCCGATGCTGCAGTCAGCAGCTTGGCCCCCCACCTGCCACCTTCAGGAAGGAGCGCTCCGGCGCAACTTCGGTGACCTCCTGGTGAAATTTCCATCATTTTCGTCTGCAGAAATTCAAATTTCTATGGGTTTTCCAGATGTTAGGGTAGTCCCACTGAAATGATGCTCTCTGCATGGCCGCACAGTCCCCGACTATCTGCGAGTGAATTGAAAAATTTCCAGATGTTAAAAGTTCCAGATCCTTCACAAAACTCAACTTGTTGTTGCTGCTTATAGGAAATCCATCAGCGTTCCCTGTTCGATGCGAGTACGATTTTGAAACCACACTCTGTCCTTAGGCGTCTTGGAACCCCAGGCATCGAGGCCAAATCCTTTCACCTCAGGTGAAAACTGTCTTGAAAGTAAGAAAATAGACCAAGTGCAACTAGTGAAATATCAACAGTGGCCCCAAATCAGTTGTAAGTTGCCAGCTCCGTCAAGATACCATCGTTGGACCGAGGAGTTTCAGTACCCATTCCTTTGCGCAGTGTCCCTGCAGCTCCCCTTAGCGAGTGGGAAACCTTGACATGGAGAGCCATCATTTTCCCGGACGTCAGAGTGTGATGGGCGTTACAATCTGTTCCCCTGGTTTCACACCAAGTCGCGTCTTCATGCCATGGTCAATTCACCCCTACCGAGGTCATAACCTTCCACCGCAACTACGCCGGGTCACTGAGAGGTAAGGTCTCAACCCGAAGAAATCCACCACAGCCTGATAACTCCAGGGATTCATCTGAAGGCCATCTTCAGCGGCTCGTAGCTGGGTAAACCCAACATTTCCCAAGTAGACATATTTATATTGGTGTTGACCCAGCCCAAGATCAGCATTTTGGTCAAGGAAACCCCCATGTTCAGTGACGTTGGTGGTGAAATCATTGAAATCCTCATTTTGCTTTCTAAAACCCCACTTTTCTTCGAATCCCGAATGTTTCATGTTTCATGTTTCAATTGTTGATGCCTTTTTGTCCCAAAGGTTTCTGGTGAAATGCCTCATAGTTGATCATCCCATAAGAATCAGTGAACTGGTGATCACCAGCCATATATGGATATGGTAAACTTGGGGATCGTTTACTGCTTTACTAACATTAGAAGGTGTGTAAAAATAGTGTTGTTGAATAACCAGCTTTTTCAGTGCGGTCCTCCAAGCAGGTCAACGGATGAAATCCCCAGAATGGCTAAATTCCAAATTCTATACTAGTCAAATCCCTAGTTTTGCTCGAAGCTCCAATCATTGCTGGTTATGTCTTCATGGTTACTGGTTAAATCATCAGTTTTGCCAGTTACCCTCTGGTAAACTAACATAACTATGGAAAATCACAATTTTTAATAGGTAACCCATCTATAAATGGACCATTTTCCATGGCTATGTTAAATAACCAGAGGGTATATCATCTGTTTTTACCAGTTAAATCCCCAAGTCACTGGGTCGCCTGAAAGTGCTGCATCTTCTCGGGCGCCACGCGGCCACTGGGTGCTGTCGCAGGGGTCTGACCTGGTATGGGGCTGGGCATTTTTTGAAATGTCCATATTCCATCTGCTGCAGGATTGGTATTTGGGTATATGGATATGTAGCGATACATAGATAGTATCAAATAGTAGATACAGTATCTATAGATTTGACATGAAATGGATAGTGCTTCTTGCAGAATTCAGCTGATTCACCCAAATACGAGAATGCAGAAATGAATGTGTCTAGATACAATTCAATAGAACCGAATTGAAGCAGAATGGAATGGAATGGAAGGGAACTTAATAAAATTAAGTAGAACAGAACAGAAGAGAGAAGAGATGAGATTACATTAGATTAGACTAGACTGGATTTAGATAAGATTCGATAGACAAATTGAGAGAGAAGGAGAAATATATATATAAACACAAATACTTGTTGGTGAAATAAGGGTATGGGTCAAGTCATTGGGTAACCAAAAAATTGGATGTCGTAAGAACTTATAAAAGACAAAAAAAAATGTTCTTAAACTTTTTCTGCATATACCATCATATACCCATATCATCCCATGTCTATCTCTAGTTGGTGCTTGGTCTACCCATACCTTGAATAAGTGGCAATTCTTCACATCTTCCAAAATAGGACAAGTGAATACATACAATCACAATTGGCTGTATCTGTGCCTGAAAAGACTAAATACATCCAAACAACTACAGTGTAGGTCATTCTGCTTGATCACACTACCTGTAGGCAAACAAGTAGGCTACACATACCTGAGGTGTATCATCCATTGCCACAACCCGTTGCAAGTCTGAACAGATTGCTGAAGTGTAGATGTTACAGGAAACCCGAATGATCATCTTATCAAGAGCAACTTGGACCTCGAATGGAACAAGATGATGCAATCATATCCAAAAAACGTGAGAAAGGGCGAAAGCCAGCACTTCTTTGAATAGAATGTCCCTTTTTCATCATGAGTTCATCCTTTTGCTTAGTTTCACAATACAGTACTTGCTAGTGGGGATCATCCAAATTTATCTTCCTAAGCTGCTACAGGTTTCAAATCAATCGATAGGTTCAAGATGACTCACCAAGCTCAAATATACCATTAGAATCCATCATTTGGGGTAGGTTAGTGGGAACCCAAAAAATGGATGATTCATCTTCAGAAAAAAATGCAGTTCTTTGGCTCTTATTTCGTGTCCCGGTTCTTTTGGTCCCACTTTATTGACCAAATCCCCTATTTGGCTGATGATATGATGAGCTTCATCCCCAGAATTGAAGAGTCTGAATGTTTGACCCATTTGACCCATCCGTCACGATTCATTTCAGAAACCATCCGTCAAGACGCCAATCTTGCAGTCCCGCAGCCAGGCCAATAGCACGTCAAAGACCTGCGATGTACGTGGGTGATCCATCAAACATGATATCAAAAACATAGTTTGGGCGAATAGATGGTTAAGCCTAAGCATGGTTAAGCATGGTTAAGCCAGGTTAAGCATCAAGACAAGAGTTTAACTAGCAAACAAATTGGATTTTACCACTAAAAAAAATGGATTTGACGGACCGATACGGGGATAGAACCAAGCAAATTGGTATCTAGAAGCTCTTAACCCAGCTTTGCAACCCAACAGCATGTTCCAGGGTGTCAGGGTTCCAGCATTCTGGTTTCGTTTCGGTTTTAGGGCTCGGCAAACAAACGATGCACCACTCCAAAACCCAGAGATTGACACCCAACAGTCACTGTTGAGAACAATGATATGGATGATGATTTCATTGATTGAAAAGGTAACATGTTTAAACCATCAAACACGGGAAAACATCTGACCAAATGTGGACATCAACTTGAGCAATTCGGGACGCCGACTGAAAAGTCTGTAAATTAACAAAAAAACATGGAAATCGATGATTTTCCCTAGAAAAAGATCCGCTTTCACGGTGGATGTTCCATATCTATGTATATCTACGTTAATTTATTATGTTAGTGTCATTTATTGATGATTTGGTTATTTCATTATGCCCATTTTAGACAGGCAAATCCCCTTTATAGTTGGTTCCATCCCGATGATATCCACTTTTTCGTGTGTTTTCATAGGATTCCTTCCATGTTTTGGCTGGAAAACCCGGGGCCTCCGGATCGATATCCAAAAAGATGTGATTTGCCTTGTCCCGTGGAAGCGAACTGTCCCACCTTGCAGCTGGGATGGGAACCATTGGGAACCCATCCCACCTGGAACAAAAAATCGGGTGCACCTGTTGTAAACACCGCTGGGCGTACGAATGCTGAGATGCTCCCCGTATTTGGACCCCTGTAACTTGGGGAAAATTGGCCCAGAACAAGTGGCTGATAGAGTCTTATTCCCCACTGTTGAGCCAATCTGGCTAGGAAATCCCAATTGTTTTTACTGGAAAACTCAAAAGGTTTATTGAGTTTATTGCCGGCCAAGTTTGGATCACCAGAGGGTACATAAAATCCTATCGTCGCACCACCAAATGTACCAAACTATCATGCCCCTCCTTATCAGAATGTTTGCAAGTCATACCTGCGGGTTATGTCACTCATACTTGCAGTGATTGGATATGTTTCTCATACCATGACACTAGCATGCCTGCTGAACCTCCCAATGGGTTTGTTTGAACATAGGGTGCCCCAAACTCCCATGCTTTTCCAGCGATTTCAGGCATCAGGCCCATGCATCAGTGCACCTTCCAGAGAAGATTTCAGCCAGAAAGGATCCACGACATAGACCTTCAGGTGGGATACCCTGGGAGAAAATAAAAAATGGGCGGTTCCAGAAATGGGGATACGGAAATAGCTGGATGGTTTATAATGGAAAATCCTGTTATATAAAATGAAGGATTTAAGGGTAACCCCATTTCAGGAAACCTCCAAATCTAGATCTTCCCTCTCAGCAAGACCAGCATCTCATGAGATTCTGTGGTGGTGACAAAATGAAATAAGTCAAGTATAAATCTGGAGAACCTCAGCTTGTCACAGCGCCATGCCTTCCATTAACAAGTTCCAGCCACGCCCCAAGCCAGTTCATCATAATTCATCACATTTGACCGACCAAGTGGCACAGCGTTTCTCTCTTCACCGTGTAAAGTTTGCCACCGACCTGGGAAAGTTACCCGTCATTGGTTACATCACCATATTTTGCTGAGCCAGTCCTAAGGTGGCATCCTGTGGGGAAACTGTTACCATGAAGCGTTTTCGCTCATCCCCTGCCGGGCTTCCACAGTATGATATGCCATCGTTTAATTATGTCTTCCCATTAAAACACTATCACTTGGGGGCAAATCCAACATTTTGACACAAAGCCATATCTGGCTATTCTCAAAACCCTGAACCCCCCCGCATCATAGAGCTTGATCTTCTGAGCTTCTTATCAGAGGTGGGAGCGGACCATGTGAGATTTCAAATGGCGTGAACTGAAAGAGGTACGAATATGAGTTTTGGATCAAAATTGTGTTGCATTGAATTCTTGAGTTGTTATGATTTTTGGTTTTGGCGTGTTGAGATCTTGAATTGCTGTATTGGATTGAAATGTATGATGAACTTCTAGTTTAGCGGGGCCCTTGAACTGGAGGCTAATGTCTTCTAGCTTATACCCAATCCCTCCTATTAGCATTTAGAATACCTTCCGGTAATCAACCATAACTGAAAGACAACATTTATCAACCTGGCTAGTTCGCTGGATTTTCCATTTTCTTTTCCCGGTCTTTCCCATTGTTTATGGGGATTTTCCTATATTTTCCTCTCCAAAATCCATCCATTTGGAAAATCGATCTGGGCAAATTATAATAATTCACTAACCTGAAATAAGACCATATTTGGATAATTCATGATAATTCCACTTACTAACCATTATTCCAGTGAGGTCGCAGTGAGGTCGTTATATTTTGCCTAGATCGATGGCTACCCCCATGGAACCAGCCACCAGCCGGTCACCAAGGCGCGTCCAGCGTCACCACATCCTGCGCCTTGGCGCCCAAGGTCAGTTGCCTTCGCAGCTGGCGCTCCTCCACCACGCCACGGAGCTCCTGGAGGTGTCCACCGTCAGCACAGAGCAGGAGCTTAGAAAAAAAAAATGGTTAACTGGTGATTATATGATTAATGATTAATGATGATTATAACCATTAATAGTGGCTAATAGTGATTAATGATGGTTATAACTGGTGATTTCTACGGGATTATAATTATATATATATATGTTGAAAAAGTCCACTTTCAGGGAAAAATGGGAAAAATGGCGGTTGAAATCAGAAAATATGGATTTTCGAGACGAAGAATGGGGATTGAAAGAAGAAACGCGGAAAAAATCGATCAACTGAAATCTGGATTGTACACACAAAAAAGGGTGAATATATGTGAATATAGCTGATATGGAGAACTGAGAGATAGCCATCCATCATCTTGTGGGTGTTTGAGTGTTCCACTGATAGAGATCATTGGCGGAAAATCACCACGGTAACATGGATAGAATCTGATGAACCTTACACCTGGCTGGAATTCTAGTCATAGAAATGGAAAGCAAAAAATGGAAACCGCCAACCAGTCACACTCCTAGACAGCTATTTAGTAATATGCCAAGATATTCATTCAATCTTGGAAACACAAGGGCTGCCAAAATAGGTTCCATGGGGCAAATTATCTTATAACATAATGTCTGTAGATGTCATAGACCATTATACTGGGATATATGATTGTCACCCCATAATATTTGGTTTTCTGCTTATACTGTATTCCATTATGTTTTACTATTATCATCTCATAAATGGGATAACTTCATATAGCCACCACCATAGTAGGTTTATAATGCTCGATCTACAATGATTAAGTCTAGTAATCTATGAATTAGCAATATCACATATCTATATTCACTAGTAATCATTCTATATATGGGAAATATATCTATCTTCTCAATATCCATATCACCCCAGGCTTCTCATTCCTGGCATGGAAAAATCAGCTCCTCATCGGCTTGGAGAAGTCGGCTGGAGTATTCCGTGTGCAGCTGGACACGCTTCGCCTACTGTCAGCGGGCTGAAACCTTTGGGTCATTTGGGGTTTACAATGCGGGTGTGTGTGTGTATATATATATCTGTATGTATGTATGTATGTATGAATGAATGAATGTATGAATGTATGTAGGTATGTAGGCGTGTATGTATATTTTATCTGTGTGTATGTACATATGTACACATATGTAAATGTATATGTATGTGCATGTGCATGTGTATATGTATGTGTATATGTATATGCAGTGTGTATATGTATGTGTAGGTGTAGGTGTATGTGTATGTGCATATATAACTTACATTGTTGACATGTATGTATGTATGTATGTATGTATGTATGTATGTATGTATGTATGTATGTATGTATGTATGTATCTATGTATGTATGTATGTATGTATGTGTGTATGTATGT
>Ga0126342_10005904_pt1 | contig 21560 bp, 18 predicted proteins | sample Cyp1metagenome_FD_92528 | JGI IMG/M metagenome (GOLD analysis project Ga0126342, IMG submission 92528) | Coral microbial communities from Lord Howe Island, Old Settlement Bay, Australia - Cyphastrea 1 metagenome | ecosystem: Host-associated > Invertebrates > Cnidaria > Coral ... | reverse complement strand
TAATCTAATCCCATCTAATTCCATCTAGTCCCATCTAATTCCATCTAGTCCCATCTAATCCCATCTAGTCCCATCTATATAATCATATATAATCCCATCTAATCCCATCTAATTCCATCTAGTCCCATCTAATTCCATCTAGTCCCATCTAATCCCATCTAGTCCCATCTATATAATCATATATAATCCCATCTAATCCCATCTAGTCCCATCTAATTCCATCTAGTCCCATCTAATCCCATCTAATCCCATCTGGTCCCATCCAATCCCATCCAATCCCATCCAATCCCATCCAATCCCATCCAATCCCATCCAATCCCATCTAATCCCATCTAATCCCATCTGGTCCCATCCAATCCCATCTAATCCCATCCAATCCCATCCAATCCCATCCAATCCCATCCAATCCCATCCAATCGCATCTAATCCCATCTAATTCCATCTAGTCCCATCTAATTCCATTTAATTCCATCTAATTCCATCTAACCCCATCTAATCCCATCCAATCCCATCTAATCCCATCTATCCATCTATCCATCCCCGTCTATCTAATGCCAGTGATCCAATCGCATTTGTCTAATCCCAGTTAACGAATCGTATCTATTTAATCCTATCTATTCAATCCTATATCTATCTGGCCCTATCTGCCAAATCCTGTCTGTATACCTGGATCTTCATTCGAGCACAAAGAAGTGCATAACCTGCTTTTCGTGTCACATTCTGAAGAATGGAACGCCTTTTAGGCACATAAGCACTTTGTGGGTTAACGAATAGTTTTTGGGCGCGCATTCTGGAAAAGTGTGTTGTTGATTTCTCGCTGTGTGTAATTTCTGTTCCCGCGCGTTTTTCCAAAAAGAACATGTTTTAAATCGAGCATTGATTTCATCTTATTTCCGTTCAAATAAAGTCCCAGGCACTTCCAGATGCATTTTTTCTCTAGTTGCAGTACCTGGTGCCGCGCCAAGGCCAAGGCCTCCTTTCCATCCGAAGAGCAGTGCGCAGTCCATGCCTTTCGCTTTCGGAGATGGGGCACCACCTTCAGGTTGGGCAGATGGAAATATTGGGTGGGTGTGGCAACAGCATGTTGTGCCCAAACAGTATTTAATTCCTGCAAGGACAGTCGATATTCAACCATAGTAACCCCCAAAAAGATAGGAACATGTTCCTGCGATGTTATAGATCATGTTTACTTCAAACTGCCAAATTTCCGGTTTGTCTAACCATTATTGAGGTTGCTGTATGGTTTAATCATGTTTAATCGGTGCATGTCAGATATCAGTTCCAAAAGTTACATAAAGTTACTAAAGTTTGAGACCGCTTTTTGATCTTTTTGAAGGAGTTGAGATATTACTCGTGCGTGAACGCTGTCGCAAACATCGGGTCCATCAGGTCTTGCGTTACCCTCTCCGAAATTGCCGCCTGTACCACCTGTACCACCGCCTCGGTCGGACAGGCACAGCATGACTCGGAAACCAATCCTGATTCAGAATATGATTTCACACTTTTTCAATCAAAATTATGAACATGATTTTCCAACCCTACTTGAATCTACTTAACCTGATGATCCCAATTGTTTTCATATTTTCTGAGTTGATGTCCGTAGAAACTTTTTTGGGGTCCAATCTCGATTGGATCCGCGCCTTCATGCAGGTTTGTTGACGAGCTCGAAGGCCAGTCTAGTCATTTCATGAGTCTCTTCGGACCACGTTGGTTGCCCATGTTTCGAGCCTTTCAATGGCGCAGACTCAGACAGCAAAAAAAAGTTACGGACCAAATTTCTTCAATGTCCTTTCTTCATTCTTTCATTCGTTCATTCTTTCATTCGTTCATTCTTTCATTCTTTGATTCTGTCCTTTCTTCATTCTTTCATTCTTTCATTCTTTCATGTTTTCATTTGTTCGTTCATTTTTTCATTCATTATTTCATTCTTTGATTCTTTCATTTTTTCATTCATTATTTCATTCTTTGATTCTTTCATTTTTTCATTCGTTCATTCGTTCATTCTTTCATTCGTTCATTCTTTCATTCTTTGATTCTTTCCTTTCTTCATTCTTTCATTCTTTCATTCTTTCATGTTTTCATTTGTTCATTCATTTTTTCATTCATTATTTCATTCTTTGATTCTTTCATTTTTTCATTCATTATTTCATTCTTTGATTCTTTCATTTTTTCATTCATTATTTCATTCTTTGATTCTTTCATTTTTTCATTCTTTGATTCTTTCATTTTTTCATTCGTTCATTCGTTCATTCTTTCATTCGTTCATTCTTTCATTCTTTGATTCTGTCCTTTCTTCATTCTTTCATTCTTTCATGTTTTAATTTGTTCATTCATTTTTTCATTCATTATTTCATTCTTTGATTCTTTGATTCTTTCATTATTTCATTCTTTGATTCTTTCATTTTTTCATTCGTTCATTCGTTCATTCTTTCATTCTTTCATTTTTTCATTTTTTCATTCATGTTTTCATTCATTATTTCATTCTTTGATTCTTTCATTTTTTCATTCGTTCATTCTTTCATTCGTTCATTCTTTCATTCTTTCATTCGTTCATTCTTTCATTCATTCTTTCATTCTTTGATTCTTTCATTTTTTCATTCGTTCATTCGTTCATTCTTTGATTCTTTGATTCTTTCATCCTTTCATTCAGGCAATCATTCAAACATTCATTTTTCCATTCCTTCATTCAGTCCTTCAGTCATTCATTCAGTCATTCCTTTATTCAGTCATTCATTTAGTAATTCATTCATTCACTCATTCATTCGTTCAATCAATCATTCATTCATGTTTCTTTCATTCATGCTTTATCCCTTCCTTCAGCTCTTGATCTTTCGTTCATCGATCAAAACAATCCAATCTCACATGTTTTTTCTGGAAGGACAGTGGCAACTACAGGCGCCGGCGCCGGTGGTTCTGGAGTGTTTTCGCATGCTTTCAGAAGTATGATCGTACACAGGGGGCTGCTGCAGGTTGCAACCAGGCTGCACAACCTCTAGAGGGTGTTCTTGATTCTCTTTGAAACTTCTCATTTATCCTATTTTCTCCTAGTTTCACCCCAGCGGAAAACAAAATGAGTATATAATGATAACTATAATGCCAACACCTTGAGATACTTATACTTTTTGGGCAGGAGTTAGGAGTATCATGTGACAATGCCATGAAGCATCTCCTGTTCACATCTGAGATATTGATTCCGTCAGACACTCCAGCTGAGGGGCAAATCGTAGGTAAATCGTTTCCCTGCAGCATTTTGGCTAAGCTTGTCCAATTTTGACTTTTGCGGAGTGACATCAGGGCAAACCATGGATTTTGACGAATTGGAGGAGGCTTAGCTTGGCTGTGGCATGAGTTTTCGTTTCTGATGGGTTTTGGCGGATGGGCTTTTTCGTCTGTCATACGCAGATGACATACAATGAATCACCTCTCATAATGTGATGCGAGCGGTGAAACGATGAAGGTTGACTGATACAATTAAGGTGTTGTTGGAGCATCGAATGTAGTACTCCAACTTGAAGAAACCCACATCAAACACTATCGTTGATTGGCATGTGAAGGATGTGAACGGGTGGTCAGGTGGAAGAAGTGGCGACTGCCAAACAGACAGAGGCAGACCAGAAGGCTTGGCCCAACTTCTGACTAGTGTTTTGGAATGATTAATCCCAGGCAGCGATTCTCGTTGGGATTGAATATGATTGAACAGTTGGATGCCAACTTTGAGGCATAACCGACATAGCTTTTCCTTAAAAGATGGGGAATGCGAACCAGCAACCAGCATCAATCAGCTGGTACTGAGATGTACTGTGGGGCTGGGGGAATGGTAGGCTGCTGCCGACCGAGCCGCTGCTGCAGAGAAGCTTTCGGCCGAAAGGACGCTAGCTCTTGGCATCCGTGAATTCAAAACGAGCTTCGGGACTACATTTATCATCATTTATCATTATTTATGGGGTTTCATGTTTTGAGTATTTTTGAGTCTTGATACCAAAATGATGATATCTTTATTGTTTCCTCCAGTAACCTCTTCCCACATCTTACCCCGTGACAGGAGAGCCATGGTGAAGGGCACGGCCGAGACTCCCGAGGCACCCAAGGTAGAAGCCAAGGCGGAAGCCAACGGGACCAACGGGACCAACGGAGCCAACGGAGCCAACGGAGCCAACGGACACAGCCAGCCCAGCCTGATCTGGGAGGTGGTTGGTGGCGCTATGGTTGCATTGTGGTGGGCATTTACCGGGTGCTGGGGGTGGCATGCCCCTGGGTCATGCCAGAACTCAGAAGTCATTTGTCATAATCAGTTGTGATAATGATGACAGGAAGAAGAATCATGGTCATCCTCGTCCGTTGTCCTTATCCTTTGTTGTCCTTGGTTATCCCTGGTCATTCCGCATCACCCACAATGGGTGTCATGTCTATTGTGCTTGGCAAGGGATTCACGGAGATTAGAAAGGCAGACTAGTAAGCTGACCGCCTTGCATAGGCATAGCTTGCAAAACGTGATGCGTCATGGATGAGAGTGGTCACGACTTGCCAACAGTATTTTGTTTTCTCAGTAGAAGGGGTGGGATTTGAATGGATTTGGGAATTCAAGGTGCCGACAAAGGCGGCATTTTGGTGCGCGACGGCGAGAGCACATCTTCCACACAGCTGACTGCACGCTTAAGTGCCTTGAAGCAGCCAAAGACTTGAAGTCTCGGGCCAAACATCGGAGGGAATGGCTGTCTACGTTGTCTAAATGTTGTCAAATGTTGTTACCCTCTGGTGAACTAACATAGCAATGGAAAATGGCCATTTATAGTGGATTTTCCCATTAAAAATGGTGATTTTCCATTGCTATGTTAGTTCACCAGAGGGTAAATGTTGTCAACGTTAACGTTAAAGATCCTGTTGGTGCCTTCGGCTAAAGCCTAAGGCACCGGTGCCACCGTGGAACAGCTCGAGTTGAAGGGCCAGCGACTTCATTATCGTCTCAAGACAGGCTGGACCTCATGGACCTGAACACAGATGAAATCTCACTATCTAAATCTAAAGTATAAAATAGTATAAAGAAGGTCAGAATATGCGTATATAATACACACATACATATACATATATAATTATACGTATGTTTTATATATATATATATATATTCACCTGATTTTGATGGTATACCTACCAATAATAGAACACATGACTCACGACTTTATGTGTGTCAAGAACATGTCAGGATTCAAGATATAAATATGTTCAGGTAAAGTGTCAGTTGGTGGGGATTACTCGAAGTAAGAGAGATCTGCATTTGTTGCAGCCTTGGCTTGGGCAGGAACTGGACCAGAAGAAGGCTGGATTAGCATCGCTCTTTCAGGCGGGCTGAGGTGTGATCTCATTGGCGGTTGCAGATGGTAGATCAGAATGAGGCTAGTCATGCTAGTCCTCTATTTCAATTCTGGGATACGCACGCTGGTACTAGGTGCAAAATGACGCAAATCACTGGGCGTACTATGGCCTGTTTGGCTTTCTTTGGTGTCCTCCCCAAGGCCATCAAACCCCAAGACCCAACAATCAAACTCAAAAAGCCCAGACAGGGTCAGATGGTGCTTCAACATATGATATGCCTCCTTCATAGTTACCATATACCCCCATCCATAGTCAGCGGCCATTTCTAAACTGGAGGTGCTCTACCATTATGAAGCCATAATTAGAAATGGGGGGGGGCATATATTATATCCCGTTAGGTAGCCCTTACATAGACCTCAACAAAACTGGTAACCTGGTAGGTACCTGGGTACCTCCCAGAAATCCTTTCCCGAAATGGCATGAAATGGCGACAAAATGGCCGTTGGGGTCACCCAGGGAAAGACCTGGCGGTGCTTCTGACGCACGTTCCGGTGGCGAAGCGCGACACCGAGCCGCGCTGCCTGGCGGAACTTGCCAAGGTGCCAGGGCATCGCGGGGTGAAGTGACTGGATTGGACGGGTGGTTTTTCTCTGTGGATTTAATGGGATATAAGTAAATTATTAACAGATAAATATATATTGAAAAAACAACACTCAAAGGGATTGAGGCATTTGGCCAATTCAAGGGAGAAAAACATGCTTTCAATCGATTTTCATTATGTATCATAATGCTTTTTTTTATGTCAACCAAATGTATGATCAGATTCAGATGCTCACACCCAGATAGACAATACAATTTATTAATCTATAATTTGCTTACGGATCTATAAATATAGAGAGAGAATGAGAGAGACATAGAACGCTCCTGTGCGAGTTATGGTCCAATGTGCCAGGCCCCCGTGCCATGGACGCCGGTCTCAATGCCTCAGCTGCAAGAGAAGCACATGCAGATGGAACATTGGTGGAAATATGTTGTGGTCAACCCATGCCAACCTGGAATGGAAACATATGGAAACCATGAGACAGCTTGGGTGCTATTTTATTTACATATAAGACTGGTACAATCGTATATAAAACATATAGATAATTGTCCTGGATCATATACCTTACTTAAACATCTGAAACGAACATATTTTTGAAAGTGCCCCATTCTATCGACTGAAGGATGACTGTAGCTCTATTTATTCTTCTCATTATCCTTTCTATTGTGGTTGCTAGTATTCCCATCGTTGGGTAGTGTTAATTAATGTTGACTCCATATTGGGCATACGTAGTTTAATCCATGTTCCCTGAAGCCAAGGGGCTATTGGTGTAACATGATGGAGGTTTGGCAAGAGGCCCACAAAGTTAACCACAGCTTTCAGCGGCAGCTCGACTCACCCGCCTAGGCACCTGGCATCATTTACAAGATAGATTTTCCCTTCAATGCCGAGACTTGGCCACACAAGACCATGTTCTTGGCATATCTTGGCATTTTGGCCCCTCTAACAATGGATGGCCATGGACGGCCATGGATGGCTATGGGTGGCTATGGATGGCTATGGATGGCCATGGACGGCCATGGATGGCTATGGGTGGCTATGGGTCGCTAGAGTTTGCTGAGGAATTGCTGCAGAAGATGGGGCCAGCGTGGCTCACCAAAGCCTTCCATACTGCAGGTGCTTTTGCGAGCCAGTGCTGATATGGATGCTTTGTCGGGAGCGCCACAAAATATCAGTTCCAACTCAAGATGTTGTAACTAGCTTTAATTGAAACATACCGGAAAATGGTGATCAATCATTGGGGTTTGGCACTCTGTTTTCAGCTTTTGCCTCTGCCTTTCTGGGGCGGGTGAATTCAGCCAGGCTCCATACCCAAGGACAACAAGGTGAAAACATTGAAGAATGTCAAGGCGCAACAGCCAGATCCCGTCATTAGGGCTTTGGAGGATGCAATTTCATTTAGATGCTGGAGAGTTTTCTCCTCAATATTCTTATACATATTATAATATATTATATATTATATGTGTGTGTGTTTCTCCATTTCGACTTATTTTGCATGCTTCACTCGAATCCATGATTTTTTGTTTGTTCATTTAGTTCATTTAGTTTATTTTAATCCTATCTATAAATCCCGTTCAGCCCAGTGTTTGTGGGAGCCCCATCTGCCAAGCACAGAAATGAAGCAGACCTTGATGCTCTTTTGGCAGGAGTACATTGGAGGAGGGAACTGCTCAAAGCTTGTATTCGACGCAGCTTGTCAAAGTTTGAACCATTTTGAGACATGTTTTGAGCAGAGGACGCTGGCTGGTAGTTTCACATCAGCATATTTCGCACGTACAACTCGCCCATACCTGTTTCGGAAGATGTTCCAGCTCCCAGCTCAGCTGAGGAGGATTACAGACATTACAGTCTGTCGAAAACAGCCCAGCACAGATGGATTCTGAGATATTCTGAGGTCGAGTATGACAAGCCAGCAGCAGATTTGCATACTGAGCTCTTTGCCAAGATCCCTTTTCCACTGGGCGGCAGCACGCTGTCAGATCGAATGGCTTCATCAGTAATGCAGACACTTAGTCCAAGAATGGCTGTGTTGGATCAGCACCAATCCTCCTGAAGATTATTCAACATCATTGATGGTTTGTTCGATGATTATCATTACTTATCATTACTTTATACCCCAAAGAGGGAAAACAGTTGAGACAAATTGGGGATAATTGGGAGGCACTAGCATTTTCCTGGTGATTTACCCCTCTATTTTCTGAGGCCACGTTCTGCCAGGGTGTCGATTTTTTTTTCAGGCCCTGCTATCTTCTCAGGACTGGAAGCGAGCTGGGAGAACTGAACGCCCAAAGACTACTAGAGCTCCTTGATCAGAGGAAGTCACAGTTGGTCATGGCTGATCTGAATGAAAATAGATTGTTCTTTTATGTTTTTTTCCGCCTTTTTCGGCTTAGTAATTACCCTGAAATCTCATGAAATCTCATGATTGCAAGAACGTAACACCATTACCAATTCGGTTTCCCATGAACCGTGAACATGGCAATTCTGGGGCCTCCCCATGTTTGAAAAAGAAAAGGAAGTAATGTTGCTGTGATGGTTGCTAACGGGGAAATGGATTGCGACTACCAGCAGCGTGCAGCAGCATACATGGTGATTCAACCAGCAAGGATGGAGTTGGTCGTTGACCCATCAGTTCGGTATGGACTTTATCGGTTCCAAACCTAAGGATGATGAGAAGAGGAGATGTAATTGCAATGATTGCTAAGAGGGCAACCATGTCCGCGGTTTAGGCAAGATTGTCAGAAACTCGTATGAAAAAAAACTAATGGACGTTGGAATTTGGAACCATAAATATCATTAATGAATGATGGGGTGGTGTGGGTTATTGTCCATCCGATCGAAACGAGTTGAATTACCTTCAATTTGGATGGTCTAGTTTATTACTAAACGAGTTGAATTACCTTCAATTTGGATGGTTCAGTTTATTACTACCGTATCTCAAGCTTCCCTGGGTGCCTTGTTCTCAAGCCAGACCACAAGCTTCAACTGACAGCTTTTGCAAGCTCCCGGTGCATTTGAGGTCGCGGCTGCCATTCAGTGTTCCAAGATACTACTTCGGTGATGTGTCCAATGTCATTTGGTTTGCATTGAGATCATGGCAGCTGAACTGGGTTTCATCTCAAAGCATCTATATATATATTAAACACACATGGATAGATCTGCAATGAACGGGATAGAATAGTGCTCGCAGAAGTACATGTTTTGGAATGTTTGGAACTTGCTATGTGACTATGTCTTTGAATTGGATACTCTCCAGCCCTGGGATTCATGAAAAATATTAACTTAGGCAGTCTTCTGAGTTCAGAACCCTTCGTAAATCTGGTTGTCAAGTCTCTCGCAGCAGATCCCCCAGGACACCTCAAACTGGATCTTGATCACTGAGAGGATACCTTTCGGTAAGCAAGATGGTGACAGAGCCATGGATCCTGCCTATGACAAGATGAAGGACTCTTGACTGCCATCCGTCTCCACCGTCACCATCATCACCATCATCACCATCCTCACCATCCTCACCATCCTCCTCATCCTCATCATGATCATGGCAAGCTGAGGATTGGGAGCTGAAAGGGTCTCAAAATGAGTACTACTTTTTGCTGACCACCTATGGTGCCAGGATGGCAGGCATGGACAAGGCCTGCTAGAACTTGTCCTCGAACAGAGTAGAACACTGTCCTCGCCAGTTCTGGCAGATATTCTGAAGGGCCAACGAACATACTACTTTCTTTCTGGATAAATTAGAAGGACCGAACCCTGCGGCTTGGGGAGAGAGAGAGAGAGAGAACCCCGCGGCGTAACTGGAACGCTGGTTGGTAGGGTTACTATCTATTGCAATTTATCCGTTTTTTCTGGAAGAACCCAAAGACTGACATCTGGCCATTGTCTCACATAGTTGTCAGTTGTATTCAGTTGTGACATTCAGGATGATTCAAGGTTATTTGGAATTCAGTCGAAGGTTATTTGAAAAACATTTGGGTCGTTATGTTGTCATTGGCGCCACTACAGGCAGAGGCACTGGCCTCACGAGCCGTCATGGAGACTTGGCATATTTGGCATGGCACATTGCTTTGACATACTCTGACAATGGGGATGCTGCCTTTGATCAACTGCAGATGCTGCGTTTTGTGTTGTTTTGTGGGTCTTTTGCTGCTTTATCCAGACTAAATCGTTCTGGTCCTTTGAAACAGCGTGCGCACATGGAATCACATGGATGCCGTGGGCAGAGCCACGCGCCAAGGATAGTTTCTTTCCATCCGCTGCGCAGCGGCCGAAAGAGCATTGGGGAATGCGCGCTGCAACTTGCATGGCAAAGCACACTGAACAGATGTTGCTGTTGGAGTTTTTTTTGGGTAGTGTGGGTGTGGTCTGGGGGCTCAAAATTTAGACTATTATGTTAGAGGTGGAACCAGAATTGATTTTGGCAAGTTGTTGGGAGCTGTAGAGCAGCACACCCAGTCTTTTAGAATTGACCAGCATCAACGGCTCGAATCTTCAGGAAAGCAGCGGCATTGGTGAGAAGGAGTTCAATGCAAAGATCAAGATGGGGGTTGACTTTGTTGGTACGACAGGCATAGTAATTTCGGGCGATGCGGACGGGGATTTCCTTGTTGACTGAAATTTATTTGTACTATATATATATATATTACATTGTTTTTTTAAATATTTGTTGCTTTCTCCCAGAGAGATGACAAGAGCACTCATCCATAGATTGCCATGTTCCAGGCAAAGCACTTTTCCCAGCAGAGTGTGCCACACCAGCATTCTTGCAGAAGTACAAGTTCCTGTGCAGCACATAATTCTGTTCAGAGATTTGATTGTGACCTGATGTGACCTGCTTTTGTATACAAGCTGTTTGATTGATCAGAGGGGGCTCAAACGCAGGTAATGTGGCTTTCCCAGTTTTGAAACGTGGCATGATATAGCGTATTTTGATGTATTTTGTGCAACGCTCATCCAATGACATGCCATTCTGTGGCCAACCTGAGGAGAATACTTGCTGTTTCGAATGCTTACACGGCTGAGATGCAGTGGTGGTGCAATAGAAATCCTGAGACTCGATCAATCGAAATCCTTGCGTTTCGGAGGGCAAGATGTCTACTGAATTCTACTGCGGTTTTGCCAAGGGGCTATCGTTTTTTTTGTTGACTCGTCGCTTAGTTATCCATCCACTGCGGTAATCATGTAGACAGCAATGTTCCACATGCATCCAAATGCGGCATTAGTGGCCTTAGATTGGACATTTTTATACATTTTTACATCAATTTACTCATGTGCTCGGAAAAGGCATTTGCCCGGGGGCTTAGTGTGGCGCAGTCATGGCAGTCGTCCAGGACTACATCGCATGGAGCCACGGCAATCTCAATGTCGACAACGTTTTCTTTTGGAGGGATGCCGACAAGAAGTTGGATCTTGGCGTTCTCGACTGGGGAGGCGGCAGTGTTCATCAACACAGCCATGTTGCAATCTATTTTCTTTGGATTTTAGATGGTTTTAGTATGATTTAGTCATAGTCATGTTCTCCTCCGCGTTTTGTGTGAATTAATTTCATGTGCATGAATGTTTTCCCAGTTCTGTGATCAGGCGCGCGAACGGACTCCGTCGGATGGAAACTTTGGTGGTGGCTGTACTGCTGTGAATACGTATCCCGGCAGCAGCCGCCAGCCCAACTCAGGCCCTATTTGAACCACAATCTGTTGATGGTTTGCGTTATATCCCCAGATGATTTGTGCATTTTGCATCGTTTTGTAATATTTTGCATGCTTCAGCCCCATTCATACACAGATTGTTGAATGTATTACGCTGAATTGAATTCCACAGCGCTCACCTCAATCCTCAGGACTTCTTGAACAAAAACCTAGATGACTTGCTGGACTGCTTTATCAAAGAATATGAGGCCTACAGGATCCTGCAAGCAAATTCCAAGAGCACAGTCACAACATGGGACCACATTATACCACATTGAGATTGTGATTGCCAGGGGCAGCTCTTGATGACTGCTTGCAAGCCACCATGATGATGAACTTTTATGAACTTTGCGCTTTGAAGTTTCATGAACTCGGTATGGCTCAAAAACACTCAAAGCTATGCTGACCACCAATTGGCTGGATACCATGACCAAACTGTGTTGCAGGCTAGCGGCGGTCCGAAATTGGATCGTGCGGAACTTCGTTGGCAGTTCACATTGTCGGCGCTGCAACAGGGCGTAGGTCTATTGGGTGCAGTGCCACAGATCTACAAGATGTGCAAAAAAGCCGAAACCTGGCGCTGATGCAACCTGTGGCTCAACACCTAACTGGATTGATGTAGATCCCGTATGATTTGCTGTGTTGCGGTGGTTGCATGTCGTTCTACAACCTCCTATGGTGTGCCCAAAGAGAATGGGGGGGGCTGAAGCCCTTACAAAAATATGAAATCGAGCAAATCCGATCGATTTTTGAAATAAAATGGGGTCAGACCCCAACATTTTATTGTTTTGGGGGCATTTTATTTTCTGAAGGGGCCTAACCCATAAACTTAACTGACAGAGATAGCATGATAGCAAAGATGCACAGCTGTGAACAGTCTGATCATTTTGCGAAACTGTCCACAGATTTGGAATCAATAATTGGACATCATGGAACATATGAGACTGAAACAGCAGTTGTTGTCGATCCAATATGATCTATATAATTTGATTCTAGCAGGAGTATGATATTTGCTTATTAATTGGCACGTTACAAAAGATGACATTTGCTTTGCAGATGCTGGGATTCCAGATTTGCAGATGTCACTCACCTGTTTTTTCCCGCCACGTTTACAGTATATAGTCAATTTTTTGCTTTAGACATACTCCAACTGCTTCTGAGGGGAATATTCATTGTTCTGTTCATATGTACTGTATGTACTGTATCAGATTGGTTCGTGGTATGTTCGTGGTAAACATCTTATATTTTATACTATCACTAATTCCCTTTGTTTACTGTTTGCGCCTTCGCATCTATTTATAAAGTACTCTCCATGCATAAGATAGAGATGCGCACTTTGGTTGCCCATGTCATTCCCTCCCGTTGAAATACATAGGACTGCCACCTTCACCGGTGTTTTGCTCCAAGGAGTTTGCCACCATCAAAGATCGATTAGATCCTCGTATTTCGCAGAACATCGATGGTAAGAACACCCTCAGGATCTACATTGGAGACTTGACTTGCGAAGACTGATGGCGTCATTCAATGCAAAGACCCAAGATGATAGGCACTCTGAAGATATCACAGCTTTGGCCTCAGCCTTCTCACAATAACACTTCACACATCAAGCACTTGTGCCGTTGGAGATGCCGAGTGCCTTGTCACAGTTGACAGGTGCACATGTGGTATCCTTATTCTTTTTTGTCCCGAAAGTTTTAGAAAATGACATCTACCATGGCCCCACGACGCTCAGGAACCTTCATCAACATTTGCAGCTCGGCTGACTTCCCCGGGATGTTGCTGCGTGGCTATGCGATGCTATGCGTAGCTCACTCATCCCAGAATACTCTCGCCGGCCTCGGATTTTGCGGAATCCCTGGTTTGTTTGATATTGGGCGGGACTATTTTGAGTAGCAGCTTCATAGTTGAAACTAGACATGGTTACTCTGTTTATGGGAACAATTTCCTCACGAATAAACATGAATAAACTAGAATGCATCCATTCCGCGTTGACACATAGTCATTCTTTCAGTCCTGCGGGCTGTTGCGCCAGTCTGTACCAAAAAAGAACATGATGCTAATTAGAAGCAACAGTCACATCCCGAATATTGAGTAGTAATGAAGATGATCTACATCATTAATTGATATTAATTGTGGGTTCGGGAAAGCGTCGGGGAATCGCTAAAATGCTTTAAGGTAACATGATCAAAGACTGGGATATCGAAAGCCAGCTGGACAAGTGGGTGAAAGAAGTTTGCTCCGCCATCAGCATCCCAGAGAAAAAGGTGGTCGTGGAGTGAGTTTGGTTTCCTATGTCTACTCATGTTCTGGTGCCGCCTCCTTCAAAGTCCAGATCCACATCCAAAGATAGCCAAAGTGTAGAAAGTCTCTTGGGTCATTTTGACCCAGTCAATAGTTTCAATATGTTTCAATATGTTTCAATCTTCAAGACTTGTTGAAACCGGCAGCAGAACCCCCAGCTTTTGCCAGCGAAACCTGCCGAAGAACAGGCGCTCCATTCGTCTCACACAGCTTTGCTCGAGGCTCCGAGTCCCAAACTGCGCTGGTTTGGCGGAGCAGGTGTGGCAAGAGCCATATCTTTGAGGCATCCGAAAACAGCGATCGCAGTCAGAAAGACACAGAAAATACGGATTTGATGCTTGGTTCAATATCTATATATATATGCGTATATATAATTGATTATAATTGTGAAATATTGTGAACATGCGTGTCACTTATATCATAGGCTAATTTGTCCTGCGTCCGATCGCTTTCGCGTATGTCTTTTCCAACATTTTCCGGCCCAGATGCGGGCGATGATCGGGCGTAGCTACAATGGAGCAAACGTTGAGCTCGAAAAAGTGTTGAGCTCGAAGCGCAGGGGCGGGATGGTTTGGATGGTGTGGGTAAGAATCAAAGACTATATTTTGAAACTTTCTGTGACCTACTCGGTAGATCTGCGTATTTCTTCTATCTGCCAATATTTGTTGATATTTGTTGCAAGACATTGGTCTTCTTTAACAACTTTAACTTGTTTGGATTTAGCAGGTCCAGGCCATCCCAGGCCTCAATTGGCCTTGGAGATCTTGGAGTAATACTGGCGCGTTCGGATGCGCTCGGCATATTTTGTGACCTATGTCTCAGGCACAACGGCCAAAGCAGCCGAGTGTGTCACAGCCCCAGGGTAAGGTGACGTGCACTTGGCATCATCTGAAACCATACATTTTGAGAGTTGAACATTTGACGACTCGACCCAGACCCATGTTGCAACCCAAGACCCTACTATATATTTCTAATTAGCTTGGAAGACTGAAGTGCACTTGTCAAAAAGTCAGTTTGGAGTGTTGATCATTGCAGGGGGGGTTCAAACTTTGTGCTCTCTAGGGCCCGTGACGATCTGACTGAGCTTGACAGTGGCTGCCTCAATGTGTTGGGAAATGTTAGCAGATGTCCATGTGAAGTCTTACGAATTTCAAGACGGGTTTTGCCACAGGGGTCTGATATGGTTTGATTTTCACTGATTTTACTATTGCCGAACAGCTTCGCAGCCGACAACTTGCGTTGCCTGTTGCTATTTTTTTCCGAGGGCTGATGGCAGATTATGGTGAGAGTATGGAATATTTCCCTGAAGCACCGCCTCGGACTTCCTTTATTCAGGCCAGGGAAGGAAGGGGAGCTCATTTTCACAAAGGGTTTGTGGCCACTGGTGGCTATGACAGATTTTGTGACATGTGGCTCAAGAGGTGCTTCACTGAGTCTGCTAGTGGATGTGATCTATAAAAATCAAGAAATTCCCTGTAGTAGCCATAGTAGGCACGGTAGCCATATAGTATTTCGAGAAATCTTCAAAGGTAGGACATGGTAGGACAGTGTTCACCTGAGTTTCTGCTGTGGGATCTTTATGGATTTCTAGGGATATTGCCTGGCTTTGCTACCTGAAGAAACCGGGCTTGGACGTTCTGGCACCAAGGCAGTACAGCCTGTGAAACAGAAGTTCTCATGATTCTGCCTTGGTAGTTGGAACAAGCTGCCCCTTAATACGACAGTGGTACATCTATGACTTCTGTTATATGCATCCTAGACTTTGAACATTCCAAACTGTTTCAGTCGATGACTTTTTCACATTTTTTCCGACAATCCTGGAAAAATCCTTCTATCTCAATCGCTTTCAGGGGCCAAGTGGTCGTTTAGACAAAAGTGATCATTGAAACTTGAAGGCATCAAAAACTCCTCCACGAACCTAATAATGCGCCTGATATATCTGATGAATGGACAGAGTAGTGGGCCTGCGTTCAGTTGCAGGCAGCAAACCACATGTTTCAAATATTAGACACGTTTTTTGTTCCCAAGCTGGATGATCATCCGGCAACACCTGCAGATTACAGCAGGCCGAATCTGCTGAAAGTGCGCAGGCCCCCTCTGTGTCTCCTGACCAGGCGGGGAAGAGCTGGTAGTACAATCCCATCCCCCTGATCATTGCTACTTGTAGTATACTGCACAGGCTGTGTAAGATATATCTTGCTCTCGCTCTGTCTGCATTATTATATGTATATATATATATATATTGAAGCCCTCATGTTTAAACTATTGGGGAAAGGGTTGAGTTGATGAGCAGTACGTCAATGCCCCTTGAATCAAGATTCTGTTGCTCATGGCTCACCAGCACATCTGCACCATCCAACATATTTGATCGACTGATGAGTTCCAGAAAGGTTCCATTGCCAGGTGCTGTCTGTCATTGCCAAATGGAGACTGTTTCAGGTAAATGCAGCAATACAATGTAATACATGGATTATATTTTATGGATTATATTGTTTTGATATGTTTTGATCTGTTTTGATTTCTAGGGACTGGCCTAGTAAGTCGGGTTTGCGACTGCAGCTGGTGTTCGAGGAAAAGCAGAGTCTACCGATCATTGCGCAGGCGAATGCCACGATTTTCCAGGCATTTTGTGGTATAAATCACTACTGATTGGTGGTTTGGAACATGGCTTTTATTTTTCCAACTGGGAATAATTCATCCCAATTGACTAATTTTTCAGAGGGGCTGAAACCACCAACCAGACTATAAACTTAAACCCATATACCGTTTGGACTTGAGTCACCCCGGCACACCAGAAAACGCGTTGGTCGCCAGAAGCGGAAGCAGCTTCGAGAAGAAACAACTCAAGAACGACAAAGAGCTAAGGATACCGACTGTCGAGCCACAGTGATATCACACAGTGTGCCACAGGGTCATGGCATTTCCAGGTACTATCTGGTTATTTAACATGGCCATGGAAAATCACCATTTTTAATAGGTAAACCATCTATAAATGGGCAATTTTCCATGGCTATGTTAAATAACCAGAGGGTAATTATTCCATGGGTTTGGTATTTCGTGGCATGACAGGCATGACATTTCATGACAACACTGCTGTATGCAGCATTGGGATGATGTTGGTTTTCTGAGACCGTCAATCCTTTTAAACATCGTGTCAAATCGTTGCTGAGCTGTGAGGTTCGATTTGGAATTGGTTGGGTGGGCTCCTCTCAATCTGTCCACAACACAACATATTCAAGTCCTTGGCTGATCCTTAAATGCAAAGCAGTTTGGAATTTGGTTATTTTGGTTCAGGACACCAAGTACAGTTTGGAAACTAAGCATTTGGCTGCATCAGGCATTTTTTTCTTTTGCCGTTCTTTGTGATATGATTGTATGCTAGCTAGGTCAGGATCGTGAATCCGCCTGGATCCGCATGGCATGGGCATGGTCTATGATTCACCAGGAGGAGGAGAGGCTGAAGAAAGAACGACAAGAACAAGAAACCATGCGCAGGCGTACATGGCTTCTTTTGCCTGCAGCAGAACACCAGAAATCATCGAAATCATTACCAAACATATACATGCACACATGTGTCTTTATCCACACAGATGCCTCCTTCTTTTGGCCAAGTGTTGGTCAATTCGCCATGCAGTGGTTGACCCTTTGATCATGCATATGGCATCACATTGCTGAGCCCAGGTACCAAGAGGAACTTTCCATGGTTGAGAACCGGGAAGTCGAGGTCTTGAGATGGGATTGATGATGGATCCATCACAAAGATCTTGGGGCTCTCAATAAGAAATACTAAGAGGGGTCTCTCCATAGGAGCGGTCAGATATGGTCAGATTTTTAATGGGAGGGGTTGGAACCCAAGGCCTTCTGAGTGTTGGGTCTTTGCTCAAACCGAAACGAGCGGTCGCAACACCTTGACGGTCTGGGATGGTTTTGGTGTATTGCGATTTTCGTCAATTCAAGGGCAGGAGCACCCCACATTGTAAGGTTTCTTCTAAAACGCAAACCCATAATTAAAGAGAAAGCCCGTTTAACAAGAGATATTGGAGCGTGATTAAATAATGAGAGCGATAAGTATATATACTATATATATATATACAGATACAGATAAGTTTGATCAGATAAGTCTGATGTAGATGATGTAGATTGGTCTGATGGAGACGAAATATGATGGCCGGAGATAGGTTTGACATGGTTTGACAAAGGAAGTTTGACCAAAGCAAGTTGGTTGGAGATACTGTAACTTTGATGGAGGTAAATTGAAAGGAAGTAAGTTTGATAGAGGTGACTTTGCAACAAAGAATAATGGATGTAAGTTTTCTAGAGATCAGCTTGATAGAGCTCGGTAGAGATAAGTTTGGAAGTGATATTTTTTGCACAGGCAAGTTTTAGATAGAGATAAGTTCCTAGAGGTAGATGTGACTATATGTGAATGTGAAAGGGAGAAGTTTGGAACAGGTAAGTTGATAGACTCCTAGACATAGACATAAGTTTGATAGATGGAAGAGGGATACAGTAAGTTGTCTAGACATAAGTTGGACGGAGTGGTTTGATAGAGATGGACATAGGTCTGACGGAGGAGAATATGAAAACAATTTTGACAGAGATAAGTTTGATGGCGGAGACGGAGGCGACGGCAAACAAGGAGGAGGAGGAGGATTTGGCATAGCGACGAAAGCACAAGAACCTCACACACTGGCCCATTGGCTGAACATACGGAAAGAAGTTGGGAAGAATATCCAAGTGTGAATTATGATGTGTTCAATTTCTGCAGTTGGGCTAGCAACAACGCGCGCGGTTAGGATGTCATCAAGCTAAAACATGGTGAAATTATATGTAAAATTATGTTTAAACTTGACACACTCCCCCAGTTGAATTCCGAACAAAAGCTTTTGACATGGAAAGTCGCCGTAGGAAAACGGTTAAATAATCGAAAAGACTTGGGCTAGTTTCGGTGCCTCATGATCCTCATGTGCCCTTGCGAGCTCGAGCTGGGGTTTGGCTTAATGAGAGGTGTCCAGTTAACATCTGGATCCAAACAAAGCGCTCCAACATTTTGTTGGTTTACGCGAGGTTTTTTTTTAATGCCAAGATTTGGAAAACCTCATAGTCTTTGTATGAGGGAACCGGCCCTAAAGTGCCCGGGAGTATGAAAAATCGATACAGTAAACATCGCGCGTTCGATCCTGCGCTTGGGGGAAGTGTTGGCTCGTGGCCTGTGCAGACCCAACGACCGAAGCAGCCGAGTGTGCCAGGGCTGTGAGGGCCTTAACATGATGGCATGGTGCCAAAAGTTCACGTCATTGGGGTACTGAATTTCTCGTTAACGTTTTAAGCATTTGAAATGTCTTTTTTGAGCGTTAATTTAACTTGTTTTAACATATGTTGACCATTTTTGACCAAAATCCATTGACATACAACCCAAGACCCTATAGGTCGGAAGATTCTGAAGCACGCTTGCTGAACAATGAGTTTGTACTGTTGCCCTGTTCTAATGTTGCGGCATGTCTCTCCGTTCATTCGCTAAATCCACTTCAGGGCCTGTGGACTGACTGCTCTTGACAGTGGCTGCCTTAGTCGACCGATGTCCTGGTCAGGGCGTTTTGTTCACCGTCGGATTTGCCATGATGCTAGTAGTTTTCCGCAAATTTCACAACAAGAATCTATATAATCAAATCTAATTCTCACTGTCTTCAATTTAAGCATTCGCAGCTGGCCCATAAGTTGTCTTGCCCATTTGCTCCTACTGAGGGATGATGGCACAGGATGAGCAGAATGTGGAGTATTTGCCAGAAGCGCCGCCTCCGCCTCCTCCGCCTCCACCTTCCCTGGAGCAGGCCATGGTTTGTGGCTTGTGGTTGATGGATTTTGTGACACCACTGAGTCTGCTAGTAGATGCGGCCTATAAAAACCAGGAATTTTCACAACATTTCACATAGTAGCCATAATAGCCACATAGTACTTCGCGAAATCTTCCATGGTTGCACTGCGTCCATTTGCGTTCTATTGCAGGATTTTGAGAGTCACTCCCTGGATTTGTGACCACATTTTTTGCGGAAGCAGTTGGGCCTGGGTGTCCTGGATTGTCCTGGCATTTCCGAATTCCTGGCAAAAAATCGCTGGTTGGTAGGTCGCATGTATGTCATTTAATACATGGAAGGAGTAGTACCCTTGCTGCAATGTGCAGCAAGACAACTTCTGCTTTTTGTTGGAGGTTATCCAACATGGAATCCCTGCTGTGCTTGGTGTCACAATCATCAGTTTTCAAGAGCCTTTAGCTTGTTGCGGGTGTTTGCTTTTGTTTTGCGAGTTTTTGCATACATATATTTTTGCATACATACATTTATTTTGTTTAATTGTTTTTTCAATCAGAATGTCGAAGCACGCAATGCAGCTCCGAATTTCAACCTGCAAAGTAGCACGGCCGGAGCTGTGGCAATGGTTTGGTTCAATGATACGCCGAAAGTAATATCAAGATATATCAAGGAATTTTATGAACTGCAAGGCTGGCTTACTGATTTACTGAGAGTTTGGGCCCGCCTGTCCTACGCCAAGAGCAGTCATGGTGAGAAAACAATGTAGCACACTTGCGCAAATTTGAACTTAATCCAGGCATGCCCGCCTTTTTTTTGCAAGCTCCAAACATGCAGATTTGCCCCAAACACCCACTGTAGCGAGATAGGTCCCTTGATGTCCCTTGTAAAAGCGATACAGTTTTTGGACAAGCCAAATGCGAAACAACATACCTCTAACATACCTTGATGGTGGCTCATGGGATCTACATACACTTGAAGAATTCTTTGACCTACACACAGTTTTAATTTAAGAGAGTAAAAAGATGCCGGGACAAAAAGCCAATATGGAGTTGAGGACAATTCAAACAAATCCGGCGTTTTTGGCCCCCCCAAGACCATCCAGAAAAGCATTCGGATTGCACCAACAGGCGGAACCTGCTGAAAGTGCGCAGGCCCCTTCGGTGTCTCCTGAGCAGGTGGGGAAGGGCTGGTAGTACAATCCCGTCCTCAAGAGTATTACTGTACTTCTATACTGTACAGATATTATAATGGATATTCCCTACAACCGGTTGTGTATTGGATCATATTGGATCTCTCTCTCTCTCTCTCGACATATTGTATGTATGCTTTTGGAACCCGGGAAAGGATTAAGTTGATGAGAACAGATGAGAACAATATAGCAAGGCCCTTCAACAGAAGATATTGGACTTTGTCCCTCATGGTTCAGCTCCCAAAATTTGAACATCCGGATCCAACAAATCTGATCGAACTGAGCTCCCAGGAAGGCTCTATTGCACACCATCCGGGTATCTCCGCCATCGACTTTCAAATTATCGTTTGCAGAGAAATGTGCCACATCCAGACTTTGTTTGGCCTTTGACTAGACTTCTGGAGATGGCGATGGAGAGAAAGAGAGAGAGAGAGAGAGTTATCGAAGGAAGTTTAGAAGTCAAACTTCCGACAATATGGACAGATGAAAGGCAGAGCAGGGAAGAGGCACAGAGAAGAGAAAGATCAGAAGAAAGAAGAGTAGAAAAGAAAGAGTCAGAAGAAAGAAGATGCAGATGCGCGAAAAGGTAGGAAAGTCGCGAAACACTGTGTTTTTCCAATGATTTGTGGCTCCGGAGGGTCGAAAAGTAGGCTCGCTAAAGCGGCGGG
>Ga0126342_10005903_pt1 | contig 21561 bp, 22 predicted proteins | sample Cyp1metagenome_FD_92528 | JGI IMG/M metagenome (GOLD analysis project Ga0126342, IMG submission 92528) | Coral microbial communities from Lord Howe Island, Old Settlement Bay, Australia - Cyphastrea 1 metagenome | ecosystem: Host-associated > Invertebrates > Cnidaria > Coral ... | reverse complement strand
TATACTTTATACATACTTTATACATACTTTATACATACTTTATACATACTTTATACATACTTTACACATACTTTGGACATACTTTAGACATACTTTATACATACTTAAAAAATACTTTAGATATACATTATACATACATTACACATACATTATACATACATTATACATACTTTATACATACTTTATACATACTTTATACATACTTTATACATACTTTACACATACTTTGGACATACTTTAGATATACTTTATACATACTTTATACATATTTTATACATACTTTATACATACTTTATACATACGTTATACATACTTTATACATACTTTATACATACTTTGTACATACTTTGTACATACTTTATACATACTTTATACATACTTTATACATATTTCATACATACATACATCCGTCCGTCCGTCCGTCCGTCCGTCCGTACGTACATAGATACATAGATACATAGATACATAGATACATAGATACATAGATACATAGATACATACATACGTACGTACGTACGTACGTACATACTTACTTTATGCGTACATACATACATACATGCAGACAGACAGACATACAGACATACAGACATACAGAGATTCAGACATACAGACATACAGACATACAGAGATTCAGACATACAGACATAGAGACATACGTACATACGTACATACGTAATTACATACGTACATACAAACAGACATACATACAGACAGACATACATATTCAGACAGACATACATACATACAGACATACTACATACATACGTACATACGTAATTACATACGTACATACAAACAGACATACATACAGACAGACATACATATTCAGACAGACATACATACATACAGACATACTACATACATACATACAGACAGACAGACATACATACAGACAAACATACATACAGACAGACATACATACAGACATACCTACAGACGGACAGACATACAGACGGACATACATACATACAGACAGACAGACATACAGACAGACATACATACATACATACAGACATACATACACGCAGACATACACATAGACAGACATACATACATACAGACGACATACATACATATACATATACATCAGACAGACAGACATACATACAGCCAGACATATATACATACATACAGTTAGACATACATACAGTTAGACATACATACAGACCGACATACATACATACATACATACATACAAACAGAGATATACATACATACAGACATACAGACAGACAGACATACTTTCACACAGACATACATACAGATATAGATACATACAAACAGACAGACATCCACACACATATACATACAGACAATCAGACATACATACAGATAGACATACATACAGACAGACAGACATACAGAAAGACAGATATACATAGAGACATTCATACATACAAACAGACATACATACAGACAGACATACATATTCAGACAGACATACATACAGGCAGACATACACACATACAGACATACATACATACACACAGACATACGTACAGACAAACAGGCATACATACACGCAGACATACACATAGACAGACAGACATACATACATACATACATACAGGCACACATACAGACAGACATACATACATACAGACAGACATACATACAGATAGACAGACATACATACATACAGACAGACAGACATACAACAGACAGGCTTACATGTAAAATTACAGGTAGCTGCTGAACCTGTCTGTTGTACAGCTGACGCTGCGCACTGTTGCAGCAAACCTTTGTTGCACACGCTGTATTGTTGTATTGCCAAACTGTTGTGTTAACAGTTGGCTACCGGGCTGACTCAAGGCCTTATGTTGGGCCGAGATGTTGAACCAATAGACATGTTGGAAAGGCATGGTTGGTATTTAACACATCCTCTTGAATTGGTGTTGCACATCGTCGCACACCATTTCACCACTATTCACATGCTGAACTACACCAGTATTATCGGATATGTTGATGTTGACAGAAAGAATGTCTGTTGATCAAATGTTGATCGCAGTTTTTCTTATTTGTCTGAGCCGTCTGTTGATTTCCCTCTCACTTGCTGTGGTAGTGCAAGTCCATGCATCACTATTCTGCTTTGTTGGTTTGATGCCTAAAAGGCATCAGGATGTTGTTTGATCACCCTCTTGTTGGAAGATGATCAACCTTCCTGTTGTTCAACCTCATTATCTTCCATGTTGTCGTCTTCAGCTGGCCTGTTGTGCAGCCTCCATGTAGGTCTCCCAGCTGAAAGTGTTGTTGACTCACTCACAGATCATGTTGTTTCCTCGAAGCCTTTCTGTTCTCTTTGTGCCTCCCAACTTCAGCTGTTGCATCTCATGAAGTGCACGTTGTCAGTGCCCAAGTCCCATAGTCGTTGGAATTCCTGTTGAGGAAGCCTGTTGAGGCATGTTGCCCCAGCATAGTGGATTGCTTGTAGTAGGGCTCGCCAATGACCGCTGTCGTTGTTGGTGACAACGGCTGTTGGGAAAACATAGTTGTAGGCCCAAAGAGACCTGTTGGACCATGACAAAGTTGTGGCGACCTTTGCCATGACCGCCTGGTCGTTGTTGGACATCAGTGTCCAATGTTCCGTCGAGGAAATTTCATCTGTTGTGAATTTCACTGTTGATCCACATTCCACTTGGAGTTGAGGCATGGTGTAGGCCCTGTTGAGCAGATTCATGGTCTTGTTGCCAAGCCGAACGAAGTGTTGGTCCTTGCTGACCGTAACTGAGGTCAAAACGTACTGCTCCTTGTTGGCAGTCACAACGTGTCTGTCTGTCGCGTGATAGAAGGCTGTTGTGACAGCTCCTGTTGGGCTCTTCGACAAAATCATCTTGTCGAAGCTGGGCATCAATGTTGAGCAGCGTGGGCTCGTTGGACCCTTGTTCACGGCGATGTTGTCAACAAAATGTTGACTCTCAAAGATTGCACAAATCGAACTGTTGAATTCTTCAAACTGATGAGTTCCGAGCTCAGCAAAAAAAGACATGTTGTGTATCACAGACATGTTGTGTGGGACGTGTACGTATACTCCACCATGTAGTGCACATTCACGTTGAAGTAGTACGTGTGGTAGTACATGTCGAGAATCTTGTTGAAATACTGTTTGGGATATGATGTTGACATACTCCATGATGTAGTTGCAGCGAGGGCCTGGATCAACTATTTTTGATCCCATGGCTTAAGTGTGTGAAACCTATGCTTCAGTGAAGGTTGAGTTGCTGGATGCCAAGTCCAGCTTGTTGAAGGTGTTGTTGCAGAGTCTCTGTTGAGACATACTTGGTCAATATGTCTGCTGGGTTGTCGTTTGTGTGAACTTTGATTAGTCTCACGTAGTCGTGTGAAATCAATTGTTGAATGAAGAGGTGTTTGAGTTCGATGTGTTTTGCCTTCCCTGCGGATCCAATGCTTGTGGCCATGCTCTTGCCACTTGATGAGTCTGTGTAGATCTTGATGTTGATCTTGTTGATGTTGAGAAGTTGAGAAGTTCCATCGGGAGGCTTCTAATGCGAAGTGCTTCTGTTGCCCCAGTGTTGATGGCATATAGCTCAGCCCTAGTGCAGAGGCTAGAGAGTACAGTTGTTGCCTGTGTTCTGCTTCCATGGTTCATTGTTGTTCCAAGTAGTGCGATGAGAAATCCTGTTGTGGATTTCCTTGTTGTTGGACATCCTTTTGCTAGAAGCTTCACTGTTGGTCGAATGATCTGCTTGTAGTGCTTTGCTCCTTCGATGTACCTGAGAAGGTGCTTCAGCTTTTGTTGATCGGCTGCTGTTGGCTGCTGCAATGCTCTTGCTACTTCTTTAGTTGCATAGCTGATGTTATGTCATCCATTGGAGTTTCCCGACTGCTCGTCTGTATTGAGCATGTTCCTCTGTTGAAAGCGGTTGGTCATGGTCTGCCGTTGTTGCCTTCAGTGCTGATGTGCCTGGTGCTGGTGCTGGCTTGCTGTCCTGCAGATTGTTTCTGTCAGAAGTGTTGTGATGTAGTCATCTGACAGACTGATCTCGTAGTGCTCTCCTCTGTTAGTAATGTTCCTGCCAAGGAATGCCACTGCGTTTCCTGTTGACATGTACCTATAGCCTTGAAGAGCGTGTTGATGGTCTGTTCCTCTCCCAGGAAGAAAAGGTCGTCGACCTAGGCCAAGACAAAGCACTTGCGTGCTTCTGTCATGTAGATGTTGGGTTCAGCCGTCAGCCGTGCTGTGGTGAGTCAAATCTGTTGAAGGACTTCTGCCAGGTGTTTCTGCCATGCTTTTGGACTGCTCCGTAGTCCGTAGATTGCTTTCAGCAGTTTCCATACGATGTTGTCCTCCGGACCGGATTGTAGAAATTGTTTGGCGGGTACATGTAGAGGTCCGCTGTTGCTGCTGCCGCATGTAAAAATGCTGTTGAGATGTCTCCTGTTAGACCAATCCATCCGTCGTTGCATGCTAGTGTCAGGAGTGTTCTCAACACAGAAAATGTGTGTTGACGCACAGATGTCATCCAAGTCAGTCACTGTTTCTGTAAATCCTTTTGCGACAATTCTTGCTCGGACTTTGTTGCCCTTGTCGCGTAGGACCGAGCGTGGCTGGATGATGTTCTTGCTATGTTCTGGTGTCAGAGTGTCGATGTCAACCTCCATGTAAACCTGCTGTTGCTTCATTGAGAGGATCTCCTGCTTCATCCCTTCATTTGTCTCCTGTTTGTCAAGTCCATCTGTGTTGTTCACAATGGGTTCAAGGAGAATCCTTTCTGTCTGTTGCTCTGTCGCATCTTCACAGGAGTAAGCTGTAATCTCTTCTCCATGTCTTTGTCTTAATTGTGACATTTGTGATTTGGTGTTCCGGTGTTGGCTCTGGGCGTGCTGACGCTTCTGGTTGTGTTGGGGTTCGTTGTTGCTTTGTTGAATTTCCTTCTGCTATGTTATCTGCCAGGTGTCGCTTTGCTGGTGATGGCAATGCGGGTCTGCTGTGACAACTTGTTGGTGCTGTGGCCATTGGCGAACTGGCCAATGTTGGTCCTGTGCTTGCCATTGGTGTGTCCTTAATTTCTCTTGGGGGAAGTTGTGGTCCACCTTTTGCCTGTGCTGGCACCGCTGGTGCTTGTTCCACAGGTGTTTGCGTGTCTTTGGTTGCTGTTGGTCTTCTGGGTGGATGGAAGATCATCGGTGCTTGTAGCTGTGCTTGTGATGTTGGCGGTGGTGCCATGGTATGTCCGGTTCTGCTGATGACATCAAACATTTGTCTGTCATACTTGTCTGGCTTGGGCATGCGTCTGATTGTGCTTCCTCTGACAACTTTGTTGCTGATGCCCAGGAGTGTTGCTCCTGTTGCTGTATCTCTTCCAAGCCAAATGCGTTGGAAGAATCGCTGTTCCGTCTTTGGTAGTTGTTTGACTGTGGGTATAGGTATTGTACTGCTTCTCCAAACTCGCAGAGTGGCGCTCTGCGGTCTTTGTTCCATCTGCGGAAGTAGCTGGTGTTGCCATCCGCATGTGTTGCGTACCTGTTGAGTAGATACGCGATGTGTTTCACCAGCCATGGTACGATTGCGTGCTTGCTGGCGATTGTCTTGTTGTAGTGTTTGCTGGTGATTGTCCTGTTGTAGTTTTGTTGTAATTGGGCTCTGAGTGTTCTGATGTCCCATCCGCTGACCCGTGCTTGTGAGCTGTATGCTGGTGATTGCGTGGTGGTGATTTTGCCGCCCATTTTGCTTGCTGCTGTTTGTAGAAGTGCTATCAGATCGCCCCCTTGATCTGATTGTAGGATGGTGCTGCTGAGTACTGCTTGTACTCTGCCGCATTTCATGAAGACTGATTGGATGCAGTTGACATGGTATTGGTCTTGTTGCTTATCTCCTACCATTGTTGCCATAGCCATGCCTGTTTCCACGTCAATCCCAGTGAGTATTGCGGTTGTTGTTGGTTCTACTGCTGTCTTGAAGTAGCAGAAGTCAAATTGTACTACTGGCATTTTGCTCGACTGTTTTGGATGATTGTCTGCTCTACCCTTGTTGGCTACGCATGTTGGACGCCAACTTCTGAAAGGTAGGTGTGTAAGGTCATGCTCTGCTCTTTCCTGTTGTGTTGGTTGTGCTGGTGCTGTGAGTCCTCTTGCTTTTTTGCTTGTTGTGGATCTTCTTCATCCACGTCACGTACCTCATCTTTATATGAGGTGCTCTCCTCAAAGTTTGTCAAGCCAGTCCATGGGACAATGAAAGTTGCTTGTCGCTTCGTTGTCCAATCGTGATCGATCCTGTACCATCTTGCTCCTGATGTTGGCTTGACGATTGTTGTTGTCCTTTCAGGGATCAGCTTTGTGACATCTGGCCCATCTTGCGTCTGTTGTGGTATGTAAAGTTCTGTTCTAGGCTTTTTGCGGATTCTTTTCCACAGATGTCCTTCACGCATCCAATAGTCTTCTGTTGTTGCAAGTTCCTTTGGTCGTGGAATGCTTGTTGCTGGATATGGTTGCTGTTCACTGCTAGGCTGTTGCTCATTGCTTGTTGTCATCTCTTCTGGCCTCTCTGGCTTCCTTTGGATATCTCCTTTTCTGTTGTGCTTGTTCCTGCGGTTGCTGATTGGGTGCCCGGATGCTTTGTTTGATGTTGCCGGTGTTGCAATCAGTGGCTTTGGTGGTCATGCATTCTTCTTGACCTATCCTTGAACCATGTTTCACCTTTCCATGCTGTGTTCAGCATCCTCTTCTGTTGACTGTGCTCAGGGCTGTGGAGTTTCTCCTCAAAATCCTCTGTTGTGCCGTCGTGTTTGTGGGCTATTGTTCTTCTGTCATCCTCAAGCTTGTCCATCGGAACTGGACATTTTTGGTCTGGCGTGTATGTTGCTTTGCGCTTGGCTTTGTGGAGTCTCACCAAGTATCCTTGATTGTTGTATGTCCAAATGTCGTGTTGGTGTGTCACCCATTGTGCTCCTCGTCATGTCAAGGCGATGGGCTATATTGTTGCTTTGATTCCTTGTTGCGTGTTGTGGACGTCAAGCTTGTAGTTGGGTAGTGTTCCTGTGTTGTTCACAGGTAGGAAGTATGTTCCTTCCTTTGCTCGTAGTTTTGCTTCAAACCTGTTTGGATGTGTGATTGTTGGTTGCTCACCGAGGTGGATTGTGAAGCCTTGTTCTGTCAGTCTTGTTTCTGACAGTACTGGTTGTGAAACCGAGCACACATAGAACGGGATCGCAATCTGTTGGTTGCTCTCATTGGCCATGTACCCCATTTGTATCCATAGACCTGCATGGGGTCTTCTGTTGCTGTTCTCAGGTTTGGCTTCTCTTGCTCAGGTATGTCATACGTCTGCGTTGTTGAGGCAAACCAAATTGGGCAAACATATGTTGCGGCTTCACTGTCGATCATTAGTTCATCCTTGTTGAGTGAGGTTTGTGATCGCGCTCATGTCTGGTGCTCTTACTATGCTGTTGCCGTTGCTGTTGCTTGGTACTGTGACCGCTGCAATCTGTAATGCTGGTGTTGCATCTAATTTTGAAGGTGCTGGCAGTGCAAATTGTTGTGGTTGCTGCACTGCGTTGACTTGTGTGTGTGGTCATTTGTCCACCAATGGTTGTCATAGGCGGCTTGTGGTCCATACAACTGCTCTGTTGCATCGTTGTATCCTTCCTGGACGTCCTCCTGAATGTTGCAGACTGCAACTCTACAGTCTTTTGCCATGTGGCCTGGCTGACCACATCTGTAGCAGCCTGTTGTGTATCCTTTCCTTTGCCGGTTGCCTTTCCTTGTCCTTTTCCTTTTCCTTGTGCATAGTTGTTGAATCCTTTGTATTGGACTATTTGTCCAACGGGCCGTTTTCCTTTAACCTTGTCCTGTGTAGCCGTAGCTGCAGTGTGGAGTGTGAAGTGTGAAGTGTGTGGTGGAGAGTGTGAAGTGAGAAGTGTGAAGTGTGCAGTGTGAAGTGAAGTGTGGAGTGTGATGAGGGAAGTGTGGAGTGTGACGGGGAGAGTGTGCAGTGTGAAGTTTGGAGTTTGGAGCGTGAAGTGAAGTGTGAAGTGTGAAGTGTGGAGTGTGCAGTGTGCAGTGTGAAGTGTGGAGCGGGGAGTGTGAAGTGTGGAGGGTGGAGTGGAGAGTGTTGAGTGTGAAGTGTGAAGTGTGAAGCGCAGAGTGTGGAGTGGAGTGTGAAGTGTGGAGTGGAGAGTGTGGAGAGTGACGTGGAAATTGTGGAGTGTTGAGTGTGAAGTGTGAAGTGTGCAGTGGAGAGTGTGAGGTGTGAAGTGTTGAGTGTGAAGTGTGAAGGTTGAATTGTAAAGTGTGGAGTGTGAAGTGTGAAGTGTGAAGCGCAGAGTGTGGAGTGGAGTGTGAAGTCAGGAGTGGAGAGTGTGGAGTGTGACGTGGAAATTGTGGAGTGTTGAGTGTGGAGTGTGAAGTGTGAAGTGTGCAGTGGAGAGTGTGAGGTGTGAAGTGTTGAGTGTGAGGTGTGAAGGTTGAATTGTAAAGTGTGGAGTGTGGAGTGTGAAGTGTGGAGTGGAGAGTGCAAAGTGTGAAATGCAGTGTGAAGTGCAGAGTGTGGATTATGAAGTGTGGAGTGTTGAGTGCGGAGTGTGAAAGGTGAAGTGGAGTGCGAACTGTGAAGTGTGAAGGGTGGAGTGTGTGGAGCGTGGAGTGTGAGGTGTGAAATGTGGAGTGTTGAGTGTTGAGTGCGAAGTGTGGAGTGTGAATTGTGGAGTGGAGAGTGTGTAGTGTGATGTGGGAAGTGTGGGGTGTTGAGTGTGGAGTGTGAAGCGTGAAGTGTGGAATTTGGAGTGTGTGAAGTGTGAAGTGTGAAGCGTGGAGTGCGAAGTGTGGAGTGTGAAGTTTGGAGTTGAGAGTGGAGAGTGTGAAGTGTGAAGCGCGAAGTGTGAAGTGTGAAGGATGGAGTGTGTGGAGCGTGGAGCGTGGAGTGTGACGTGTGGAGTGGAGAGTTTGAAGTGTAAAGTTTGAAGTGTGAACTGTGGAGTGGAGAGTGTGAAGCGTGGTGATTGTGAAGTGTGGAGTGTGAAGCGTGCAGTGTGCAGTGTGGAGTGTGAAGTGTGGGGTGTGGACTGTGGAGTGTGAAGTGGGAGTGGGAAGTGTGGAGTGTGAAGTGTGATGTGTGGAGAGTTAAGTGTGGAGTGTGGAGTCTGGAGTGCGAAGTAATACTGGGAAGTGCCTTGGGCAAGCTTTGTAGTACAAAGTAGTACTGGGAAGTGCCCTGGGAATTACCCTGTGCAAGATTTGCAGTACAAAGTAGTACTGCGAGGTACTGTGTGGACCCTTTGTAGTACAATTACAAGTAGTACTGCGAGGTGTTCCAGATCTTGTTGTCCGTTGCCTTTTCCTTAGTTGCCTTTCTTTCCTTTACCATTTCCTTTCTTTCCTTTGCCTTTGCGCTTGCTCTTTCCTTTTCCTTTGTTGATGGCTCCTATGTCCATCGGCGCAGCTCCTCCATTGAAGTTTGTTGCAACACTGGCTGATGTGCTCTGCTGGAGCCTGCTGAATGCTGTCGTTGTCCTGTAGTATTCCATGGTGGTTGCTCCGATGTCAATGTAGGTTGGCGTCGCTCCAGTCATAAGGTGAAGGTGTTGCTGTAGTGGTCCTGTCGTTTCATTGTCAAGACTGCAATCTTGACCTGGTCTAGTAGTTGTGTGTTGTTATCTCGTTCATACCTGTCGAGTTCAAACTCCTAATTGGAGAATGACTCCTCAAAGTTATTGTTGTCAAATGTTTGTTTCAAGATCTTTGTTAGGTATCCTATGCTTCTTGTTCCTACCGGCAGTGCAAACCTCATGTTGAGTTGTCGGAGTACCTGGGGTCCAATCTCATGTTGGTGTTGTCTGCAAAGAGTGGTTGCTGCTCCTGTTGTCACGTTAGTCAGCACATACTTGATGTTTTGATCGAGTTGGACCCATGCTTCTGCTTCTTCCAGTGTTGTAGCTGCTTGTCGTAGGTGTGCCTCTGTCACTTGTTGTGCCGTTGCTTCTGCCGGCTTAAACATCCTTTGTAGAATGGGTCCTGTAGGCCCATGTATGCTGTGAACTTGTATTTCCATTTTTCGTATGTGCCATAATTGCCATCATATGTTGGGGGTTTGAGTTTGAATTTGTGCGTTTCTTCCAAGGCTGTTACTTCATCATCTGCTGGCGCTGCCATTGTTGTGTAGGTGCTTGTTGTGTCTTGTTGAGGATCCCCCAGTGTTCTGGGATCAAGTCCTCTGCCTGTTGTTCACTGCTGTTGCTTGGGGGTGCCCCTGGTTAGGCAGAGCTCCGCTACCATGTAAAATTACAACTAGCTGTTGAACCAGTCTGTTGTACAGCTGACGCTGTGCACTGTTGCAACAAACCTTTGCTGCACACACTGTACTGTTGCACCAGGCCTTTTTTGGGCCGAGATGTTGAATACCAAGACATGTTGGGGAACCATGTTAGTCAAGGGAACGCACAATTGGCATTTAACAGTACATAGAGACAGACAGACATACAGACAGACATACATACATGCACATATATCATGTACAATATATTTACATATACATTGTATTTATTTACATACATACATAAATACATTGTAGATATATATATATATGTACATATAGAATTACATTATATATATGATACATGTATGCATATACATTGCGTATAGATAAAAAACACTCAAGATATACATATATTATATTTAAATTCACATACATATACATTATATACATATTGATTTATGTATCATGATCTTGTTATAAGACACGCGCAATATATATATATGTATATATATATAGAAATAAATTTACATGCATTTGCACACAGACCACGTCCAGATTCATCGTCTCCGCGTAGGAGATGGCAAGGGATGAGGTTATCTCCTCGTACAAGTGTGCCCAGGATGGGCAGAACTTTGAAATCTGTGAGCTGCCTGCCCACAATGGCTAGGAGTCGTAGCTGGCCACGAAAAAAAACAAGGGCTGCTTCTGGTAAGACATTTGGGATTTTTAAGTGTTTTGGGTTTGCAACATTGCCATCTTAAGGGGAAAGAACATCCGCAACGATCAGCGATATTCGCAACCGCGTCAGCCAAAAGCTGGGATGCTCGACGTGCCCATCAATTTACAGGCGTGCTGAATGTAAACTACCGTGAACCACTGGCTATGCACTGCAATCATGGACATGTGATGATTTGTTTCCGTTTTTAAAATTTGACTTTTGAAAGAGATGTCAATAGCAACATGACTCTCTGGTAAAGTAATATAACTATGGAAAGTCACCATTTTCAATGGGTAGATCAGCTATAAAACACACATTTTCAATAGCTATGTTAGTTTGCCAGAGGGTATTGAAATTCAACGTCACCATGATCAAAAATATTGATGATTTTTGATGCTTACAGCTGGTGGTCATGGTTTGTTTACCCGCTGCTTCTGTGTTTGAAATCTGGTTTTTTAAAGAATCACTCTGTGATTAAAATCTCGCTCTGTGTTTAAAATCTCACTCTGTCTCTGCCGCGCACTTCCTCCAGAAGCGAGGCGTGGACAGCTACAAAGAAAAGTCAGAAAAATTAGAAAAATTGTGGAAGATGAATTTCCCTGTGGACATGTTTTTATGGTGAACATACGGATTTGTCCAAAAATGGGGCCCCCCTCACTTTGTGACTATTTTAATTGAACCATCATGATAATCCGTTTGAATTCGGGGAACACCCCATTTTTAGACAACACCATTTGTTTAATTTTGGGGGAAGATGGTCTCAACTTGCTGTCCATGAAGGACTTTTTTCAGCGTGCGGATGAGTGGCAAGAGGATGCCATTTACACCCCCGAACTTTGATAACACTCCCAAAGTTGTGTTCTAAAATCCGTCCCAAGCTTTCCAAGCACCTTTGTTATTTATTTATAAATAGACATATATAATTCATCGGAACTTCGATGCTAGTTTAATTACCCTTGTGTAATCCAAAAGATAACATCTTCTCCAAATGGAAAAGCAGACCCCGAGGCAACCGGAGGCGCGGGCTGAGTGGATCCAGTTCATCCCTTTTAGCTGGTTGCATGGCGATGTTGGGGTTATCCCTATGGCTCAAAAATACTTACCTAGAGAAGTGGTGGATTCCATATTGGCGACCCCTTATAAACCAGTCGAAGGGGGTGACAGAGGGTTTTTTTGCACTGCTCAATTCATATTGTGGGTGAATCTATATATGAATAACTTAAATAAATAAATATATATATATATATATAATTAATTAAATATATATATATAAATAATTAAATAAATAAATATATATATATACAGACATATGATTATAAATGTATATATGCTTCAAAACGTGTCCACTGGTACCCCGTCAATCGATGGGTTGGGGGAGCTTCTAGAAGGAATCGTTCATTAAGTCAGTCATCTTCAGGTGGCGTGGGAGTTCACTGTTGCCACCAGATTGTTCGGATCTCCAATCAAAGTTCGAATTTCACACACAACATTAGTCTTGGGCACTGGTGAAACGGTGGACTCGTAGTTTAACACTAGATATCGGGACAGAAAGTCATCCCTTCTCCACGGAGCCAGGCACGCCTTCGATCTGGACCTGAGAATGGTGAAGCATCGCTTGTATTGGGGGCTTCGCTGTTAAGCCGGTTTTGGGGAAAACATCAGATTTCATCCAGAATCAGTTTTAGTCTCAAGTTCACTTACAATGCTGGGGGTGCCATGTAAAAACAAAAGATGTACATCCACTTGTAAATGATCTTAATCATTCGGCACTGATCACAGATCATAATATTGGCGACGGCTCACAGGGTTATTCTGGATGATTGATGGTGGCCATGAGGATGAAACCATGTCAGGTGCATCATTTTAGGAGGATGTCATTGATTTGCGGTATAATTACCTCTCCATCATGCATCTTTTCTTCCATAAGTTCGCCGCAGTCGGAGCCTTAAACACTTGGAACAATAGCCAGTTCATCCCTGGTAGTTGATGGTTATATAAGTTATATAGTTTGCAAGTATATTCAGTACTATATAAATATATACACATTAATATATATATATATATATGTGTGTAGATATAGATATACGCACATTGTGATGCGTTCGATTTCGGGGCTTTTGGGGTTATACTAATTGTTTCGATGAGGTCTAACATGGTAAACCCAATAATAAACCATCGCCAAACTCACGATTTTCATGGATATAAATGGGTGGTAAAAACCATCCCTAAACAGTAGGTTTATGGCATTGGTTCACCTGTACAGATCGCAGCTCGGGGTAATGCCAGGTGAACACCGGGTTCAGCCGCCAAGGCGCGAAAAAAGCTGGACCATGATGAATCTCATGGAACGTCGGAGATCAGATCTGGGATGATATATGTGTTAAAAAAGGTATCCTTTTACCTTCTGGCATGATAACATGCATAATATCATGTATATATATATATATACACATATACATACATATGTATGTATATTAGATTCAAATACTATACATAAATTTGTTACCAACATAAGGACCAACATATCATATCAGTACATGTCTCTCGTGATCCGACGACGGCGACGGCGCCCTGGGAAGATCATGCCGTCATCCATCGTACATTCATCTTGCAAGATCTGCAAGCCTTCGCAAGATAGTTTGAGAAATAGTTTGGCAGAAACTGAAAGCAGGGTTCTTTTCACTTTCTTCCTGCGCATCCATCGAGCACGCAAGCGGCCCTTTAACGAATGTTGGATCTTGATTAGTGCACGGCCCCCCCCAAACAATTGAGGGGGTTGCTTTAGGCTGGTAAATTTCGAGAGGCCAGGGTTGAAAATAGTTTTGGATACTTTTGGATCATGCTCTTCAGAAAGGATTTCGATTGATTCATTTTACATACTCTCGATAGATTTCCATTTAAACCTTCAAGAAATCAATTGATAAGAAAGGATTTAGATTGATTTCAATTTCAATTTAGTTTCAATAGATTTTCCCTTTACGCCTTCAAGAAATCTATTGATAAGAACGGATCTCACCTGAATTCAATTTACTTCCAATTGATTTTCCTTTTTCGCTGTAAAGAAATCTATTGATAAGAACGGGTTTCAGTTGATTTCAATTTATTTTCAATTGATTTTCCTTTTACATCTCAAAGAAATTTATTGACAAGAACGGATTTCATTTGATTTCAATTTACTTTCAAGTTTAGATGATTTTCCTTTCAAACCTAAATCTAACTATATGTCAGAATAGATGCCAGATAGAATGCGAGAATACAATGTCAGATAAAATGCCAGAAAGAATGCCAGAAAGAATGCTAGATAGAATGCCAGAATAGAATGTCAGAATAGATGCCAAATAGAATGCCAGGAAATAATGTCAGATAGAATGCCAGGATAGAATCTCAGAAGATATATGCCAATAGACTTCCAAATGATAGGTCAGAAATTGTGACAAATTAATTCATCAGTAGGGTGGGGATCACTCGAAGTAAAATAATTTTCATTGTGTTTTAAAAAGACAGTTGAGATTTTGGGGGAATGTGGCATTCTGAGGTTTCAAGATAAAAGCCAAGTAAGTTTCCTCAGCCTTGCCAAAGAAAAGGATAAAGGGGTGTGTGTGTGTGAAAATTTGCACCCAAGAAAGAGCAGGACACAATAGAATTGGAGATCTGGGTCGCTCATGCACCCCATTGATAAATTGTCTTGGTGCTGTTTTATTATTGGGTTTTAAACAACTTGTTAATGAATTAACTGATTAGGACTTTGATCGTTTTGATAGAATTTGACAAAAATGTCCCAAACAAATATGAACAACACATGCGAAAAAGCACAATTCTGAAACAAGAAATTGAAACAAACTGAAACAATTGACTCCTTTCAGGTGCCTTTGAACCTCTCCACCTGAAGGCGACGGTCTGACAACACGTTGCCAAAAAAATCATTCGTCGTGAATAGCTAGGGAAGGTTCGCTGGTTGTGCAGGCGCCGCGCCGTCGCGGCGGTATCTTCTTGCTTGTGGAGGACGACGTGCGTTGCACCACTGCTGCAGCCTAGTCTGCATGCATGCATCACGCATGCACACACACATGCGCAGACAGACACACCCCTCTGTCATCATGGCTGTCGCCGGCGCGACAAGGTGGCGAAGCAGCGTGCGAAGGCGGGACTTCAGAATTCGGTTTGCTTTCTTGCTGCTGCATCAAAAACCGTTGACAGAGGAAAGACAAGAAGCAGCCATTTTGTGCCAAAGTCTGGCCAGGAGCCTTTTGTGTCAGGTATATAGATCAAGGCCCACAATGTAGTGTATCAATTAATTGGCATATTTCAGTTGCCTTCAGCGCAAAAACAAGGGGTGCAGTTTGGGAAACACTGGATTGACTTTGTTGCATGCGCTTTGCCAACAGAAGACTTGGCCCAGGTGGAGGAAAGAATAAGAAGGACGATGCAGACGAGAGTGGCGACGAGGTGGTGTTTTCGCATCAGATGATGGCAATGCCATCGACGACAAATACTTGGCGTTTTGGAATTGGCAGGTGGTTTCTTGATTTATTCATTTCCTTGTTCTAGGCACACTAATACACACATATGTGTATGATATTGGCTTTGCCGTTGGTCTCTGCCTTGGCTCGTTCTCCTGTTTCTGTCTTGCAAGCACATCAACCTGCACCCCAAATCACAAGGCGAAAGCTTCGGCGAAGGGTGGCGCGCAGTCGGTGCTGGTGGTCACGTGCAGTCTCGTCCCAAGCTCACAGGTCATGTTACTGTATAACTCTCAACTCTTTATGTCTGTCCTGTATGCCTTCGCAGATTTGTTTCAGGATAGTGCCATGGCCCGACAAGGCCGTGCTGCTTCTCTCTTGTCGCTGCGCCTTTGTCCCTTTTGAATTCCATTGCCTGTGAAGGGCTGAGTTCCAAAGTTAATCAATCCACAACGTGAAAAAGGACCAGAAAACCGCGTAAGAGTCGACAACTCTTCCGTTGCAATTTCGTGTGGTATTTACAGGATTCGGTGGCGAGGTCACTGATTTTTGTCAAATTGAGATGTTGGGACGAAGCGCTACATGTCAACGAAAATGTATACAACCCTTTGGCTGCTTTATTGTTGCTGACATAAGGCTCGTGTGCAATTGAGTTCGGGTTGCTGGATTTCGGATATCGCAGCCGTCGAAACTCTGGGGACCGCATGCCACAGTGTACGCTGGTCTGGACTGGTCCATGGTCGGTGGTGAGTTTGGTCATCCTCATGGTGGTTTCACAGTAGCGCAGTGACCAGGTGGGGATTAAACGAAGTACGCTCATGAGCAATGCATGCTACAAACGCAAACGCGTTGATCACTTTGAATAGCAGCAGAATTTTTGCCCATCGGTCCATCTTGAATTCCAGCAGAATTAACAACCAAGGATTGGAGCGGTTGACCTTACCATCGAGGCTTCAAAGCTTGATTTCGGGCAATGAGTTCACAGCACCTCGGCTTAATCCGCAACAAACGAACAACAAAGTACATATTCATATGTACGCAGGCGTAGGTAGACCGGCCGCCGTCCTTGGCGGCGTGGACCTCGGACGGGAATGTGCGTGCCCGAGTGCGCTCCTATCACCTAACCCCATCAATGCACAGGGCTAGAATTATTTCAAAAAATTTCAAAAAAACAATGCCGACCCGTTGCACTAATCGAGATCCAACATTAACTGCAAAGAGCAGCTACGTGCAGCCACACTAACACTAGTTGCAAGTGTAAAACGCAGCCCCGGCGTGGCCGCTGAGCATTTACACTATTATATATATTGGTACAACAAGCACGCGCACACACACACACTATATATATATATATATGTCATATATGTGTCATATATTTATATGATACAAATAAAACACACTAATTATCAGACCTACTGTATTTATCATGTCAATCATATCTTTTATGGCAGCCGTTCCCGTTTTCACGCAGGTCGCGCTCAGCGCCTCATGGGTCAACGTATCCGCCCACGCTACCAAGGCTTGGGCTGGGTTTCTCATGAAATGGGGATTGAACATCAACCATGTGTATCTAACATGAAAAAATGGCGATATTATGGCGATATAGCAGGGAAGTTTCACCAACAATGTGGTATGATAGTTTTAACACCAGCGTTTCTTGGGGATATGGATTTTTTTTACCTTCCAGTAAACCAACATAGCTATGACTATGGACAATTGCCCATCGAGTGCGACAACGCGTCCCTATTAGAAATTGTGATTTCCATAGTTATGTTACATGACCAAAAATTACTGTAGTATCCCCATGGCATTTTTTGCGTGGGAATGATGATACGTCATTGGATTTTGGTGTTATTTTCAAGCAAAACCACCATGATTGGTAAATGATTGGTAAATGATTGGGGCAAGGGGGTAAACTGGGTAAACTGGATGGAATGGGTGATTCGGGTGCGCAAAAAATTAAATACCAGGAGAGAATCTGGCGTATGGGACGCAATCCTGTTTGGTTTGGATATTTTGTTTATTTCACCTTTTTGCACCTGGTTATCATCGCCTTTTGTGGTGATACTGTAATATCGCTAAATTTTGGTACACAATTTGAAGAAATTGTGGCACAGAAGTATTCCCCTTTTCATTATACGTGTTTTTCTACAGTTGCATGTTTTTTTGTGGTCAGATGTTCTACATACCGAAACATCCTATGTGTATCATATATGTTATGTTCATGGAGACATCCTTGAGGCCTCGGACCTTGCTGAAGGTCGAGGTTCATCCAGCTGATGCTTGGGTCAACGTGTTTTTTTGGGGCCGGATGTGGATTGGGTTTGAGTGATTTGCACCGAACATTTTCATGGCAAGAACCACATTTTTTCAGCTCTGGAAACTTCCGATGATACGTTTTTTTTGGGTTCCATGGCTTGGCACTCGGTTTTTGCATCGAACTGAGGGCAAGAGTCGCCAGAGCGGATATGGAGAGGTGGGATGTTACGGAGATGTTGAGACTAAGAGTGGTAACCTGATTCTTTGGGTGTTTGTTGAAACTTGGGAACCCTCATTTGCACATTATTTTCACACAAAAATGAGCACAAGATAGTTTCAGATGGATCATTAGGTCGTGAATTTGGTGAAGACAGGTCCCTTTCATCCCTTTCGTCTTGTGTTTCATCTCGCTTTCCCCAGACATTCCTGGTTTCACTCGTTGTGGGGAGGCCTCCTGCCTGGTGGATTTGACAAATCGTCAGAGGCCATAGGCTGCGGAAATTTGAAAAAAGGCGCAATCTCTCTATGGACCCAGGCATCTAAAAGGTAGGTCTTTGGTGCATTTGAAGTTAGGAATCCCACTGAAAGGAAGGTACTGAGATAGATCGCATGGTTTAGAACATCATTTTCTCCATTGGAATGGCCTTTTGGCAGCTCCATGTTCGAAGAAACGTGCAGTTGCAAGGGACCAAATGACCCACCCCTCTCCAGCTGCTGATGGTAAGGTCCCTTGGAGATCGACAGAAGTTGGCAGCCAGAACCATCGCCCAAGGCGCGTTCTCCTAGCCTGAGCAGGACCCAACTTGGATGACTTGGAAGGGTGAAACTCATGAGAGATTCTAAATGAATATAGCAAAACCCACTAGAAACCGCACATTTTTTCAAACCAATGATCTACTGCGGGGCTTTCGGAAACCAATAAAATTTCGGTTTACCTGATCTACAGTTTCTTCCTTTTCAGTTGGGCCATTTCACCCTGAGCACCCTGAAGCCATGTCCCATGATACAGGACCTCAAATGATCAAACTCCAAGTCCCAATTTGTTGAATGTCCCCACTGGATTTCCTCATTTTAAAAAACACATCCCCATTGGTTAATAAAAATAGGCAGTTCATGCACCGCAGTCTGGTGACCCATGGTGACCCCCCATAGATGGTTCTCTTATTGGGGCTGATCTCCAGGTCATGACGCCCGTGAGCTACGTGGTGACGCCCACGGTCACCGCACCAATTGCTGCTTGGAGATGGGACTTAGGGTTAGAGATCGCTTGTTGCTTCCATTTTTGTGGGGCAAATTCCCCATTTCAATGATTTACGTGTTATTTTTGTCGGGCAAACAGTTTCGGCAAAGATCATAACATCCCCAATATCGGGTTTTCGAACACCTGACTACACTGGTCATTGAACCAACTGCAGCTCACAGCATGGACCCAGGTGGTGATATTGGATGCTGAATTTGGTTTTCCCAAGTTTTTTTTTGAGGGTTCCATCATGCTAAAGTTTGATAAATATGACCAAGATGAATAGAATAACATTACCAAAATCAGATCAACATCAGATGAAATAGGCAGATCATGTCTTTCAGATCATTCAGATCATTCAGATCATCAAATCATCAGATCAAACATCATCAGACATCAACAAACGATGGAGAATTTCATGTGTCCCAGGGTCCCATCCCCCATGGCCCCATGGCGGTCTCAGGATGCAACCTGGTCCTCTACCTCCACCATGCTGGTGGCTCCCGGGAGGTGCCATCGCAGATGGAGTATTGAGTATTATGAATCAATATGATTCAGATTCAATATATGATTTGACATGATTCAACATAAATAAATAAATATATATATATTTTAATCATGAGTATATCATGAGTATATAAAGCTGGTTTCAGTGGTTGCACACTAGTAATCCGGGGCCTAGAATCCAGATTGCTGAGGCCTTTGGATGCAAGCCCTAAGGCTCAGAGTCTCCGAAAGATTCGATGCAAACCCAAGCAGCCATTCATTACAAACTTGGATGGGATCTCTATGGATCAAAACTTTGGTGCACATTTGATACCAAAAACATTACTACCACAACTACTAAGGCCATATTTATCCATATTTAGCAATAGATTCTTTAGACACATCAACCTCCGTAATCTAAACAAAATAGCTATGGAAAGCGGCCTATTGATACGTAGATGATTTACCACTATTTACCCATTAAAGATGGTGATTTTCCATAGCTATGTTAAATGGTGAGGGGATAGAGGGTAACCGCATTACACCATCCGTTTCTCTGGGGTTGATTCTTTTGCTCCATGCCCTAACTGGGTTTGTCGCTAAATGGGGGATGCTCCATTCTTAACGGCCATTTGCATAGGGATGATGATCAATCATGGGAAGGAGGTGCACTATTTATATGAAAACCCCCCTACATCTGGTTTTATCCATACGAGCAGCATCCATTCTGGGGTCGCCGGCCTGGACTTGGAGATACTCTGAGGCCCGCTGGCAGTCAATTCCTGGCAGTCAGAGGCATCCACCGTGGCGGTACCTTCGGTGTTCCCAAGGCCGGGAACAGTGGGAAAAGGACTGATTTGGGTGTGTCTGAAAGATGTTGATACCATGGGACACCCACAAAATAACAGTCTTCATGGGGAAAATGAGGATAACATGAATAAACCACCAGATTTTTTTTGGGACCCTATTTTCAGACCAAGCCCTATTTTTTGGAGGGCAGTTTATGACAGTGGGTACCTAGAAGTTCATGTAAATTCCATAGTTTTATTGAGTCCATACCCAGAAATCCAGCGAACTTGGGAAATCCTGGGTTTCAAGCATTCCTTGGGATGGAGACTCTGCCCAGGCCGATGGCAGTGAGCTCTGGCACGCAGACCGATCAGGTGGGGTCAAGCCGTTGGGCTCAAGAAACATTCAAGAAATTTCAAGAATACAATAGAATTTAATACAATAGATATCAATTGATCATTTACGACTTCTTTGTTGGTATTTGATGCTCAGGTTTCAAAGCGCGACCCCCGATAGTGGAACGTTGCTCAGAAGTCCATGGCAATCGCAGAATGACGTAACAGCAATCAGAACCCCCAGGTGAACCACCATGGCCATTGGAACCTCCCCTTCATTGGCGTGTCTGATAGATTGCTTGCAGCGTTGCCAACTGCCTTCTCTTCAGATGTACAGTATTTCATGGAACTGCTTTTCGATATCATATCTACATATACCTATAAAGGAATACGAACATATAAATAGATATAGAGATCAATAGAGGGTATATTCCTGATTCTACTCATAATAACCCTATCTCCATCATATAGATACATAGAATTAACATAGAATTAACTAGATAAAGGGTTTCCATCCCAGAATCAAATCCTTGATGTGTGCTACCTCCCATCCTGGCCCATCCTGGCCCATCCTGGCCCATCCTGGAATCCTGGCAGGGAACAGAGTCCACAGAGGCGCGGGATGAGTCACAGGGATCTACCACTTCTGCATTGGCTAATTAATATTAATTTAAGGGCTACTTAGAGGACATCTCAGCTACTTAGAGATCTTAGATGTCTTACATCAATTGGCTTCAGAAGGATCTTAGAGGGCAAACCAACTGGTTCCGAAGGAATTACTGTATGTATGAACACACTTCCAACTGGTTGCGCTGAAACTCCATCCTCAGGCTGCCAAGATTTTGCCAAAAAACACAAAAAGGTCATTTAGTAGCTCCAAAACTAATGTGGTAAGCAAACAGTAAACCGATCCCAATTGGGGTTTACATATCCTTTAAAAAAGAATATTGTAGAGCTTCGCACACCGGCGACGCCGGTAGGGTCGGGGGAGGGAAAGAGAGAGGGGGATGTCATCTGAACTTGCGAACATGACATGCTGAGGGTCGGCGGCCTATCTTGGGGCTATG
>Ga0126342_10005902_pt1 | contig 21562 bp, 13 predicted proteins | sample Cyp1metagenome_FD_92528 | JGI IMG/M metagenome (GOLD analysis project Ga0126342, IMG submission 92528) | Coral microbial communities from Lord Howe Island, Old Settlement Bay, Australia - Cyphastrea 1 metagenome | ecosystem: Host-associated > Invertebrates > Cnidaria > Coral ... | reverse complement strand
TATAATATATTATAATCCCTTGATATCCCTATCATGCCTCCATCAAACCTCCAAGGTGAACCGAGCAATCTGTTCAAAAAATGTCGAAACGTCCATGAAATCCGCTATGTTCAGAACGGGATTCACCTATTGGACTATGTTTTTATACTGTAATCCCCTATGTATGGGTTTTGTCTGAAAATAGGGTGTATTCCCAAACAAATAGCCATTGAATAGGGATAATGATCAGCAAAACCATTGGGTAAAAAGGGGTACACTATTTTCAGACACACCCATATGTTGGGTTTTGTTGTCATCAGCCAACTCTCCCAGAAAAATGAAGTTGGACTAATTGTCATCCATTGGACGTCATTGGGCTACGATCTGGTTATGACTAACATAGCGAACTGGAAAATCCCAAAAAAAACTCATGGAGGTTTAGTTCGCCGGGAAAATCATCGAACTTTCGATTAGGGCCATATTAATACCATGGCTATGTTGACATAACCAGAGGGTAAATTACCATTAATTACCATTTTCCTATGGTTTTCCTATGGTTTTCCTATGGTTTTCCTATGAAATCTATGGTTTCCTAGGGTAATTCTTGTGATCATCAACCGACAGGGCTCAACTTCAGTTGGGGTTCACAGTTCACTCCAATAACTCACTTGGGTTTACATGGTAGACATACCGAACTACATAACTGGGGGGTTATGTTCACCAACATAGCCATCACTGGGGGCATCACCTTGTAATCTATATAGTTACTAGTTAAAAGTATTATAACATATCACCAACGTTATGTAAAGTTACTAGTTACAAGTATATAGTTATACACTTGGGTTTATAAACATTCAATGTGGTTGGTGGTATACCTACCCCTCTGAAAATTATGAGTTCGTCAGTTGGGATGATGACATTCCCAACTGATTGGAAAGTCATAAAATTCATGTTCCAAACCACCAACCAGATCGTTATTGAAGTTACTACAAGGTGGTGCCCCCCAGTTATAAGTTGGTTTATAACCCCCATTAGGTATAAATATATCTACCATAGACCCAAGTTATTGGAGTTATGTTCACCAACTTAGCGATTCCGAATCTGGGGCACCACCTTGTACTGGAACCAACATTTGCATCACCGTTATACTTACTATAGTTATAGAAATAGCTACTAGTTATTAACGTTACTATAGTTATAGTCAGTTGGGCTTTGAAAACCTATAGTTATAAACTATATATAGTTACTATATATAGTTATATAGCTATAGTGAACTATAGTTGTTTAATAGTTATAGTTACTATAGTTATAGTCAGTTGGGCTTTGAAAACCTACTAGTTCTAGTTATAGAAAGTTAGTTACTATAGTTATAGTCAGTTGAGTGTGATGTGGTTACATAATGTTACATATACAGCGTGAACAAATTATAACGTCAATAGTTACTATATATAGTTATATAGCTATAGTGGTTTAATAGTTATAGTTACTCTAGTTATAGAAATAGCTACTAGTTATAGTTACTATAGTGATAGTTGTATAGTTGAGTGTGATGTGGTTACATGTATAGTGAACAAATTATAACGCCAATAGTTGTTGAAGTTACTACTGGTACTGTACCAAATAAGACCATATTTTGAGGGGATATTCCCTGAAATTTCTCCCTTACTGGAAGTTCCAAGGGTTATTTCACCGTCGCCTCTGGAAGACACTGAACTGGATCCTTGGGCCTGGACGAAATTCGACGCGAAATGTTCAGCGACGATTTTTCGGTGGGGTTTTTACCACTCCAAAAACATCGACAAAAACGATGGAAAATCATCATTTTTAGTGGTTTTTAATGGATAAACGATGGAACATCACCATTTTTAGTCGTTTTTAGTGGATAAAACTGGGAAAAATCTATGGATTCTCTTGGGACATAAGGGATTACAGTGGGAAAGTAATGGATTATCTTGGAGATATATCATGATATATCAACCATCATAGGGATATAATGGGAATTTGATGGAATATACCCTCTGGTAATTTAACATGACGATGGAAAATCACCACTTCTAATAGGGAAATTAACTCACATGACGATGGAAAATCACAATTTTTCACAGGTAAACCATCTATAACTAAATGGGCCATGGCTTCCAGAGCAAACTGTACACGTTTACCAGAGGATATATGGCATTGCCAACTGGGTGATTTTCAGGAAAGAACTGTTCTACCAGACGGTTTTTGTGGCAATATAAAATGGGATTCAAAAAATCACATCTTCCATTTACCATCTGGTTATTTAACATAGCCATGGAAAATCCCTTATAAATGGAGGTTTTTAATGGAAACATCATCTATAAATGGGCCATGGCTTCCATGGCTATGTAACAAATCACCAGAGGGTATAAATTAATGTCTGAAACTCGTTGGAGGATCATCCGACTGAGTAAGTGGTGTAGAACCATAATACATGGAGGTTTGATGGAGGTATGATAGGGATATCAAGGGATTATAATGGGTTGTAATGGATTATTACATGCGACTTAGAGGATCATCCCACGGATCGTAACTGCTTAATTGGTTCTGGTTGGTGGTTTGAGCCCCTCTGAAAAATATTAGTCAGTTGGGCTGATTCTTCCCAATTTATGGAAAGTCATAAAATTAATGTTCCAAACCACCAACCAGGGTTAATACATGCTAATACCATATCATACTTATAGACTTATAGCCCATGTATATCTGGGATCATGAGGCTTCAAACATGACAGGAGGTGAACTTGGATTTGCTCCAAGGATCCCCCAAAAAAGTAGCATCATCTTCAGCGATTCCAAGTCAAAACGGAAGGAGGCAGATGTAGACTCTGGTTATTTGTTACATAGCCATGGTATAGATGGAAGCCATGGCCCATAGAAATAGCATTTATAGATGGTTTACCGAACTTTAAAATGGGTGGATTTTCCATGGCAAACTGTTAGTCATAACCAGATGGTAGTTTGAAAGAAAAAGTATACACAACAAGAGCACTAGTAGTAACAGCAATAGGAACAGCAAGCGTAATAGCAAACCGTGTGGTTAATTAAAAAGCACAGTAATAATAAATAGCAACAATATATGGTTTAAAACATGCTACCGGACAAACAAATGTAGCCACATATCATGGAAAATTGTAGCCACATAGAGTCATCATTAGCTGAAAGATATCATGAGGGATTCCTCCGTATTCTCCATCAAAATCAATGGCCATTTCAGGAACCTAAATTGGAGGTACCTACCATGTATAAGGCATATATAAGGGCTATGTAGGGGAACAATCCCACACAATATGGCCTTATATGGTACAGTACCTCCATTTTAGGATCCTGAAATTCCCATAGGTCAAAATGTAATGAGCAAAATGATCCATCTACGATTTCATCGTTTCCAGTGGCACCTCGTTGCCAGCCCGTTGGCTCCTCTATGTCTCAAGTAATAGGCTCATGATTTACGAAGCGCGTAGGGAAAACACAAAAACAATGTGCTTTAGCGGCAAAAAAGGGGGAAAAAGACAATAAATTCACCAAGCAATGGATTTCTCATTGCCAAAGCCTAATCGCCTCAGATTGGGACAATTCCTTCTTTTTGCTTTTTCCCCACATGGCGTCCGCGACTTTGCGTGTGCCAGGCACGGCCGGAACGGCCGGAACAGCGGCCCACCTCCTGATCTGGGTCGCTGCTCAGATGCTCTTCCAGCTCACTCTTCAATCCGAGATAGTCTCCCATAAACTTATCACATGGTTTGGGGACTCCAAACCCACAACATCAAAACGGTGTCCTTCCAATTACAGATTGATGTAACCAATTCATCTGAAGCAGAATTCAAGATGTAACACTCTTTTGCCACGATCTTTTTCAACCAACTTACCATGCCCCAAACAAACAAAGACCCTGCCAAATAGGGGTTTGAAAGACTACTTTCCACGCAAACTTGTCTGTTCTCAGGGTCTATGTTAACTTAGGGGAAAGGTAACAACTTTGCCAATCTTAGATATCATGCAAAAAAAACAATTCTGGTGGAAGTAGATATTCGTATTGAAATCACAAAATATGTTTAAGGATTGAACTACACATACGGTTGGTTAAGCATTATTATTAAGCATTATTAACCACTATTAGCCATTCTTAAGCACTAGTAGCCATTCTGAACCATCATTGGCAATCATTACATATCAGACGATTAACATATTTTGCATTGAGTAATGCTCAGATCATACTCATATCTTCACTGGTTGTTGATTTGAGCCCCTCCGAAAAATATGAAAGTCAGTTTTCGCTGATTCTTCCCAATATATGGAAAGTCATAAAAAAAATCATGTTCCAAACCACCAACCAGTTCAGTATTTGCCATGAAATATCATCCCATTCTTCATGACGCGCCATTTTTGGTGAAGTCACCATTGTGAAAATCCCAGTCACAGAGGAATGGCCTGAGATTTTCCACTTTTTTTTTTGGACCATTACCAGGGCGTACCCTCCCTAAGCTAACTAACATATGTAACAGTTTGCTATGGAAACTGGCCATTTAATTCGTTGATTTCTTAAAACATGGTGATTTTCCAGTTGATTTCTCCCCGAAAACATGGTTTTCCAGGTGATTTCCCTTTGAAAAAAGGGTGGCTTTCCATAGCCAATCCTAGATACCCTGCAAAAAAATAAATTCTTTGCTGGTTAGTAGATAATCCCATTAATACCAAAAGACTAAAGGATTAGTTTGACCCATGTAAGATTGACCTAGGTTTCTGCAGGCCATTTGAATCCCCGCCTGATGCACTTCATCTCAGTACTGCTGGAGCCGAACTTCAGCTGCACGTAGCCGGGGCGTTCGAAGGGCACCTGCCGGCAGAACCTTTGGAACACCAAGGGAAAATATGGCTATTGTTAGTCAAAACCCTGGTACATAGTGAACCCTTAATATAATGGCAATATTTACCAGGGTTTTGACTAACAATAGCCGTATTTACCTAATATGTTCCATTAAATCATTTACTCATCTATGTATATATATATAAACGGTTAATGGATGGTTGTTCCCCCAAAATATTGTAATTTCATGTAATTTCATAGGTTAACCGCCCCATCCCCAAGAAAATCACCTGTCAATGGAGATCGAATCGCAAGATCAATCGACAGATTTCCATGAAGAAAATGGGATGGAAACCAATAAGTTAATGAGAATTAGAATGTGAAACTGAACATGACAATCTGTCATTTCTATCATGTATATGAACAAATTCTATTATATGGTTGTAAAAGATGATAATTCTATATAATTCTTACAATCTCATAGAATATCAACATGAAAACATGAAAAAAAACATGTATCAAATGGAACAACACTTAATAATCAGAACATGAAGATTGTGAACTCCAGCCCTAGGATCTTCAATGGTTTAATGCATGACTTGCACATATTGGGTCAACTTCAAGGGGCGACAACGCCGCATTTGCAACAGGCCGTGACAGCCCTTGCGACAAAGAAAAATCAGTGAAAACCCACGAATCAATACCATTTGCCGATCATTCTCCAAAGCTGACACCATAGGCTTTCCATCAATGGCCATGCAACAGGAACCGATTGATTGGAGGTACCTACCATATATATATATAAGGCATATTCAAAATAGCCAAATTACATGAAAAATCTTCTATTTTTCTTGGTTCAATCACTGGTTGGTGGTTTCAACCATCTTGAAAAATATGAGTTCGTCAATGGGAAGGATGACATCCCATATATGAAATGGAAAATAATCCAAATGTTCCAAACCACCAATCAGATATGTTAATTTGACAAAGTCCGGCTTGTGTGGTATGGATTGGTTCCTTATCGTTTCCAGTTGCCCTTTTGGCCACCTTTTGTGCAGTTGATGGCTTTCCAAATGATGTCTGGTTTGAGCCGATGGGACGTATTTTTTCCATCGAAACACTTCGTATATTGAGTTTTGATAAAGGCAGAAAAGGTTCTGAAAGAACGCACGCAAATAACACATCAACCTAATTACTTGGTGGCTCATTCCACTTAGTAAGTGGGTTGTAACCCTAGTTTTTTGAGTGGATTAAGCCTACTTATCCCACTAACAAAACCAGGGATATAACCTACTTAGGGTTCGTGGAATGAGCCACCAAGTACCATTTAGCAAACAGATGCAAACAGTGTACCCCGCAGCAGCGTGACATTCTTGGTGGTTTACCAAGTCTCGTTCGTTCGTCAGACATTTCATCAAATTGTCCATCAAATGCGGCCATGAAAACTTGGGATTCATGTCCCTGGATTAACAAAACCCTAGGCTGTTGATTTTTTGCCGCATTCACCAGTCAGATTACCCAATTCATTGCAAATCTGCCAAACAGAAATCGGCTTTCTCGCTGGTTAGCAAACATCCCATCAAAAATGGAAATGCACAAAACTATTCAACAAAATTTTCCGTTTGCTAAACTTAACGTTTCATACAAGTTGATACAGGTTGATTGGGGTAACAAATTCCATCAGGATTCCCATTGCCCAAAAAATCGAAGGTTGGTCAAATCTAACAGGGTGGGGCCCCTGTAAACAAGCTCGCGTTCAGTTGAGATTTGGCTGTGGCTGCATTAACTATGGTTTATGGTAGATATAACGAACTAGATAACTATAGTATTCATGGGGTTTATAAGCCAACAAACACAACTGGGAGCACCATATTAACCATTAAATCACCATTGAACCAGCATTAAATCCCATTTAACCACCATTAAATCACCATTTTATAACTGGGGGGGGCCATCCTGTATGCTAATGATAAATTGCCAACTTCTATCTTCTTCTCGGTTATCCTATTGTAAGCTGCCTCACTTCGATGTGGAAAACCGACCAAACAGTAGGTCATGTCACGAACGGGAAACCAAGGGTTTTCCATCTATCTATCTACTATCTATCTATCTATCTATCTATCTATCTATCTATCTCTCTATCTCTATATATATATGAATACTTTTGTATGTTTACATTATATTCCCATTATATGATGGTTCATAAACAGATTCAATATAGTCCAGTCTATGCCCATAACATACCCTCCGGTAAACGAACATAGCTATCGTAACTCACCCCCTTTTTGATGGGTAAATCAACTATAAATAGTTATAAGTAAGTTATAAATGTCATGTTTCATGGTTCACTAACATAAAAACATATAGTTAACTGTTCATAGTTATTGGGGATACCCTAACATAATTATAACATAGTTTAAATATTAGTTTACCTTTAGGGTATCCCCACTATTGGGGTGGCGAACCTCGGTTTTCGCGTTCTTCTTCGTGTCCTTATCGTCCAAGGTCACTCCTCGTTCGATCATCGATGGCGACTTGGGGGCATAGGCCAGAGGCCAATGACTGTAGGATACTGGAGGTTCTTAATGGCCATACAAGGTGGTGCACGCCCCAGTGATGTTTGTTGGTTTATAACCCCCAATAAGTATAAATATATCTACCATTAACCCAAGCAAAATTGGAGTTATGTGAACCCCAACAAGTCGCGATTCCGAACCTGGGGCGCCACCTTGTAACTATGGAAATTTTCCTGGGATATCATGGGGATTTCTGATGGTTGTCTGACAACCTACTTGAGGGTGCCAAGAAAGGTTTGTTAGTTTCATGGGTATATATATATACAATGTGAGGCACCCAGTCGATAGCCTTCAGTTGTTTTATAACTCCAATAACTATGGTTTATGGTAGTTATAACCATAGTTAGATGGGGTTATAAACCAACTTATATCTGGGGGGGCTATATATATATATGGGTAAATTATAATATTTCACTAACCTGCATTGTTGGGCCATAAAAGGGGATGATTCCCCTTAGTAACTATGGTTATAGTGAGGGAGAACAGTGCAGTCGTTATAATTTACCCGCATATATATAACCATGATTATAAACGGCTAAAAGTTGGAATACAACCGCCCATAACTATAGTAAGAAAAATCTAGGTATAATTGGAACTGCACTTTCAAGTAATGGTGATCATTCATGAAAGATGACCGGTGAAATTCAAGCAAAACCATGGGTTTTTGTACAACCTCGCTTTTTGATACAATCAAGGTACCTAAATGAATAAATGTTGCTTACATCTAAGATGTTTTTAAGACACCTAGTCGGAATAACTATATCTTAGTTCCCATTGATCTTTCTTTCTCGGGGTTGGATTCAAAATCTACCCCCATTGATCTTTGCCAGGGCTTGTTCTGAGATGATTTGGTAAGCATGGCAAGCCCTGCAACACCTCAAATAGAGAAACATTGGCTATTGAATATGCTTTTGGTAACATCCTCACCAACAAGAGTAAGGATGTTAGTCAAAAAACTGCGAACCACATCCATATTCATGGGTTGTAGTAAACAAGTCCCCCTCTTGGCATGATGATGGCACATAGCCGCATCAAAACGGATAAATCAAAACATCACATGAAATTGCAAGACGAGCCCACAGAAACAAGTTGGTCTGTGTGAATCTATCGAATTACCAAATTACCAAACTGCAAATATCCGGCCATACATCCCAATCACATTGAAAACAAGTTTGCTACCGTTAGGGCGCAATTTGTACTTGGAGGGTCGCCCCACTTAGCAAGTGGTGAATAACAATAGTCAATCTTTGAACATGATACCCTCCAGGTTTGCTTTTTTTTCAGGTCAGTCTTTACATTCTTTACCCGTGATTTCCCAGCTAACACAAAAGTTACTTAAAGCCCATTTGTAAAATCCCAACCATAAATGGATGTTTCGTTCGCTGGGATGATCCAAGTATAGGGATCCTAGAAAGTCCATTCATGAAATACTGGGAGAAATAAAGTATGGTACCCATAGTTACTATAGTTACATATAGTTACTATAGTTACATATAGTTACTATAGTTAATTAGTAGTGATTACCCCATAGTCCATTCATACTCCCATTATTGTTCCAATAAATGTCCTTTAAATCCCCATTTTTAACGGTTAAAACCACAAAAAAATGGTTGTACATTGTACCCTTCACCAGTCACTTCAGTGCCAATCTTAGATACCCTACAAAAAATGAACAATTCTCAGCTGGTGAACGTAGATAATCCCATTGATACCAAAAGACTAAAGGATTAGTTTCTACCCATCTAAGATTGACTCAGACTTAAGGCATGGCTTTTGGGACCTGATGAAACTGTCTGCGGTTTCCCCCGTCCTTTCTCGGAGCTCACTGACACTCCCTCGCGCAGAGGAAGTCGTCGCATGTAGCCTTGGACGGTGCCGGGTGCCCCAATTTGTTTTACGACAAGGTGATGCGCCCACAATTATGTTTGTTGGTTTATAACCCCCATTAAGTAGTTCGGTATACCTACCATAAACTAAGTGAAATTGGAGTTATGTGAGCCCCAGCTTAGCAAAGATAATAACTATTCTAAGCAGGGTTTATGGTGGATAGATCTAGGGAGGGGTGCTAATGGATGTCCGTTGATGTTAACTAATGTAAATGGATGTTAATGGATGTGAAACTATATAAATTTGATAAATGGCGGTTGATCTGAATTCCTTTATCTGCAAACCGCCATTCCTCGCGAATAAACAAATACGTTCGACAATCTCTACATGGACCTTTAGATCGACAATCAAATAGATTATGCAGCATGGGGCCCCCGTTCGATAGCGTCCAGTTGCCTTATAAGTGGCTGAATCCCTATGGTTTATGATGATATGATAGATATAACGATAGTATTCATGGGGTTTATCAACCAACAAACATCACTGAAAGGCACCATATTAACCGTTAAATCACCATTGAAGCACCATTAAATCACCATTCTGTATAGTAGGTAGATATAATAACCATAGTTAATAGGGGTTATCAACCAACATAACCATCACATTTTGGGGCACAATATTCACCATGAAATCACCATTAAATCCAATTGAACCACCATAAAAACTCTATGGAAAATGGCCATTGAGTTAGTTTACCCAGCTATAACATGGTGATTGTTTCATGGTTATGTTAGGTTACCAGAGGGTATAAGTGAGTTGATCATTTCCAATCTTAGATACCCTGCCCCCCCCAAAAAAAACTTAGCTTGTGAACGTAGATCATCCCATACCAAAAGACGATTCAGGATTAGTTTCTACCCATCCAGTTGGTTAACCCACTTCAAAATAGTCAAATTACATTAAATCTTCCATTTTTCTTGGTTCAATCACTGGTTGGTGGTTTTAACCATCTTGAAAAATATGAGTTCGTCAATGGGAAGGATTATCCCATATATGAAATGGCAAATAAAGTTCATGTTCCAAACCACCAACCAGATAAGGATTGAACATGGCCCATTTATAATAGTTGATTTACCTATGAAAAAAGATGATTTACCATAGTTTTTTGTATGTTTACCAGAGGGTAAAACGGTAAAACAGCTTTAGTTCGCTAATTTAATTACCCAGCTATAACATTGTGATTTTCCATAGTTACTAGTTACAAGGTGGTACCCCCCTAGTTATAAATTGGTTTATAAACCCCATTAACTAGTTCGATATACCACCTATAAACAATAGTTGTTGGAGTTATGTTCACCAACTTAGCTATCTAGGGGGCACCACCTTGTATGTTAGTTTACCAGAGGGTAACTGCCGGGTTAAATCATAGTTATATCTACCATAAACCATAGTTAAACCATAGTTTAGTAACATTATTCTAGGCTGATCTCCATTTTTCTTGGGTAGCCTCTGGTAAACTAACATAGCTATGGAAAATCACCATTTTTTAATGGGTAAATCAACTATAAATGGGCCATTTTCAATAGCTATGTTAGTTTACCAGAGGGTAAATCACAATTTTCCGATGCTTTTCCGATGCTTTTCCCACTGGATGCAGAACTGAGCCACTGGAGGCGAACAATTCGATGGTCTTTCCACCGTCCAAGTCGATTTCCTCAGCCGAGCAAAGCATGTTTTTCCCTTGAAAAACGTGGCAACAAAAAAGGTGAATTTATGGTGAAAAAAGGTGAATTTATGGTGAAAAAGGTGGATTGATGTCGGACAGATGTGGAATTGCGTGGGCAAAATGAAGTTTTTCCGCGAAGAATAATGATTGGCCCAGGCAAAATTATGTTTATCCAGGCAACATTGTGGTGTATCCAAGAAAGAATGTGATTACAAGGTGAGCACTGAACACAAAGGATCCGACAAACAAAGGGATTTGTATGTGATGCAAATGTGATTCATGATGGGTTGTCTGGTGATTTCTTGAACAAAATGCAGTGAGCACGCCAAACTTTTTTCTATATCTTGAAAAACTAAGGACAGCATATATATATATATATATACCTTCATCGAAATAAAACCCATCTTACAACCTGTTGATCTTCGTCAAGGTTTACCCAGATAATCACCAACCTGCGGGCAGGAATATGGGTTGGCGCCTCAATCTATCACTCGTGGTAAAGTCATACCTGGGCTGGGTACTTTTAGTAAAGCCCCCAGCAACACCAAGATGTCCACCACAAGACTTTTCGACTGCACTTCATCACTTGACACATCTTGACAAGGTTGTATCCTAGTATATCCCTATGAATACCACTAAAACCCCATGAAATCCCCACATCTTGACACCCATGGGGTTTCAGCAAGCCTTGGGATTTGATGAACTCAGACAAGGAGCGAGCTTGGGACTTTTGGCAAGGCGACAATCCAACAAATCGCCTGCCGGCAAACACGGCCAGTAAGGTCAGTAAGGTGGGGTCATCTGTTTAGGAAACTCCATATACTGATAATGGTATATAATGGTTAACGGTATATAGCTATATAATGGTTAATGGTTAACCAATGGTTAATGGTATATAGCTATATAGTATACTGATGGTATATATTAATGGGTTAGTCATGGTAAATGAACAGTTCGACCCTGGTATTCATAGGGTTTGGAAGACTAGTGAAACCACTATAAATTGGTCATTTTCGGGGTCCAACTGTTAATTTACCAGAGGGTAATCATGGTATATAATGGTTAATGGTTAATAATATATAGCTATCAATAATAATGGTATACTCCATATACTGATATTAATAATGGTTATAGGCTGATTCGAAGCCCAACAAGCGCAGAAGTGAATGTCTATTGACACAGTGAAAAAGCCATCGAGCTTTGCGTGAAAAGGAAGGCCAAGAAAAAGAGGTCGTGCCATAGAGCTCAACGTCAAGAAGGATGTACCTGAGGTATTCATTTTGATGGTGGTAGCCACCCTCTCCACAAGTAGAACTTCAAATCGTTGGTCAGCAAGATCGGCAGGAGGTGTCCAACATGATGTCGATATTCAATCACTTCCTCTGCAATGTCTGTGTGCTGAGCAACCACATCAAGGATGATTCTGCTGTCCCAGGGAATGCGCACAGGTGGCCAATTGCCATCTTCATCAACAAGTACAGTGATCTTCCACTCGCCTTGGGAATTGTCAGTAGAGAAAGAGGCGTCATCCTATAATAATACCAATTACCAAATGGTTAACAAATTCTGGTTAATACTGGTTCATATAAATACTATGAATGGTTAATAATAGCTATTCTTACCACTAATATCAATTAATTATCCATTAATCATGGCCAGTCTTTGATACCCTACAAAAAATGACAAATTCCTAGCTGGTGAACGTAGATAATCCCATGCCAAAACACTAAAGGATTAGTTTGTACCCAACCAAAGTTAACCTAGCAAAGTTGGAGACTGAGTGGGTGGATTCAATTTCGACAAACGTTTTTAAATGATTGATGGGTCAATAATAGGTTAACAAGGGAAGATAATGGGATTGATGGAACTAATGGAACTAATGATGTCAGTAAAGAACGATATTCGATGGTGGCTTTCATCATCCCATGGGAATTTAAAACGGTAATAATGGCAATAACCAGTTATATTGTGTTATTCCAATTATTAACCATTATTAATCATAGATTAACCAGGAAAACATGTTCCAAAGCACCAACCAGCAATGGAATATCATGATTTTCTTACTGTTGGACAATCACTACTTGGAGGATCATCCCACGGATCGGTACTTGGTAACCACCGGGGTGATCGAGTGTCACGATGAAAAATTGATGATCCGTTACTAAATCAGTGGCTTCAGAACCGCCCGAGCTTGACCCGGTTATCAGTTTAGGATGATTCAACTTGAAATTTATGTCCTCTTGCTGGCGAATGGCTAAGCTTCAATGGCTAAGCTCTAATGACTCTAATGTCTTACGTGACCAAATCCCAGATGGAATTACAGCAAACAAAAAAAACACAAACAAATTTAAATCTGTCCTATATGGCTATAATCCACCCAGGCTGCCCGGCTTATATGTTTCTTCTTGTTGCTTCCCAAGCAAAAGGTGGGGGAACAATCATGATGTCTTGCCCTTGATGGCCTCACAGACGCTTAAAAATGGATTGGCCTAAGGGATAATCTACCAAAAACCATGGGTTTGTACCATCAAATATAGGGCTTCCTGTGAATTGAAATCGTTACCCCAAACCGATGCTTCGGCTTTCTTTCGCTGTGAAGTAAATATTCCAGCTGGCTCAAGAAGGTGAACAAACATGACATACAGTCGGTGGAGCCCCTGTAGAACCGATAGTTAAGTTGGCAAACAACCATGTTTTATGCTACAGAATGGGGCCCCCAAGATAGCTAAGTTGCCTTTTAAGTGGCTTAACTATGGTTTAGGTAGATACATATATATATATATATTAAAAATAATATTTAAAAAAACAATAATAATAATAATCATAAATATTTGTGGGGGTTATAAACCAACAAACATAACTTGGGGGCACCATCCTGTAGCTGGATATGGGGCTGATAAACCAACAGCAACATCCTTTCGACCCCCCCTGGACAACTTAAACATCTCCCAGGAAGTTTTCCCATCGAACCTGCATCCACCTTCAACATGTTTGCCAACTCCTGGCACTGTCGGTCGAAAAAAAAAAACAATATCAACTCCAACGAAAATCACCTCAATGGATTGGTTTATGGGAAAATCTACAGGAAACCATAGATTTTCCCATTAAAACTGGTGCTTTCCTAACGAAAATCACCGGGACAATCCCATTGAGTCTGTTGTACCGATCTATTGAGGGCGCATCCAGGCCCTGCGTTCTACGCTAAGGATCCAGATGTGTTTCTTGGAGGGAGCTACGCACAACGCGAAATTGGTCAAGTCACGTATCAAGCACTTTCTTTTAGCAAGTGAGCAAAAAAAGTACATTGGAGGTGTAAAAGTTACGTTTTGAGCTATCTTCGAAGTTCTAGTTTCTGTAACTTTTGTAACTTCCAAATGATGGTTGAACATGTTTTCTGTTCTTAATCATAGAACCATTAGAGATGGACAACCATCTGAAACTGGGTCCAAGCTCCAAACATGAGAAATATGACAAATGTTTGGAATTCAAAGGAGGCAGCGGTGAGATCACCAAAAAATAGCCAGTGACTCACTTGTGCTTAGTAGGGAATTTTCGGGAATGATCCACAATACCCTCTGGTAAACATACAAAAAACTATGAGAAATTACCATTATTAATGGCTAAATCCACTATAAATATGGCCATTTTCAATAGCTATGTAACAAATTACCAGAGGGTATCCATAATCATCCCAGCAACCCGTAGCAACCCATCCATTCCCTACGTAAAACGCACCAGTGATGTGGCCACATTCCATGAGACGAATCAGCAAAGAGGTCCATCTGACTCATGGAACCCCAGAACCCCTGCTAGCTGATATACTATCACACACACACAAATAGAGAAATATATAAATAATATATATAATATAATATATAATATAATATAATATAATATAATATAACGTAGTAAAATATAATATAATATAATATAATATAGTATAGTATAATACAATAAAATATAATATAATATAATATAGTATAATACAGTATAATATAATATATAATAATATAACATAATATAATATGTATATATATATGTGTGTGCAAATGTATTAGAATAAATAATATATTTATATATGCATATATATATATATATATATATATATATTATATACATATCATATATATATATATATATCATATATATATACATACATACACCCCTCAGAAACTCTGGTGTGGTGAATCTTTTCACTTTGGCTACCAAAGATAGGGAATCTTGAGCTATACTCATGCTGCCTAGCCAAAAGTTTGAGTTTTAGTTGTTCGAGTGGCAACCCAGATCCAACCCCGAAGAAGTCAAAATCTAGATTTGTATGGCTATACAGTGGATCCAGTCCATCAATACTATGCCATTCAAGTAACATACCTGGGCACATTATAATCATTCACTCACCTCAAATACGGCTTCTTCTTGGAGATCATCTGTAGTTTACCCAAATGCCATTCAAGTAGCATATTTACTACCTTTTGGCAAACAGACAAAAAACTATGAGAAATTACTATTTTTAATGGGTGAATCAACTATAAATGGGCAATTTTCAATAGCTATGTAACAAATTACCAAAGGGATCCAAAGGGTATGGTTATATAATTACCATCTGGTTATTTAACATAGCATCTGGTCAAAATCCCCAAAATAAATAGGTATGGACCATACCGTATGGTTTATAGCTGGGAAAATCATGAGTTTACCGGTTTCGTTCGACCCGAACCACGTGCGGTTTTTATCTGTGTCCTTATCATAGGGACCAGGCACACCCAGGTGGGAAGTACCGGTATCCACCACCCCGCGGCAGGTGCCATCCTCAGGGACGGCTGGCTAGTTTGGATGGGGGTTATTACGCCCTGGTAAATTAACATAGACCCTGAAAATCACCCATTTTTAATGGAAACTAGTCTTCCAACCCCGATGACTGCCAGGGTCGAACTGTTAATTTACCAGAGGGTAAATTGGAATGGATTAACTAAGAACTGGTTGGTGGTTAAGTCTGTTAAGTCTCCCAATATTCTTCTATTATATCCATTAATATCCCATGAAATATTCCATTAGATCCTATAAGTATCCTGGATAAATTCTTACTGGTGCTTAGTAGGGAATTTTCGGGAATGATCCATAATCACTATCAATAATCATCCCAGCACCCCACATTCCCATCCATTCCCTACGTTTAGCACCAGTAAGAATTAGAATGGATTACTGGTTGGTGGTTTCAACCTACCCCTCTGAAAAATGATGGAGTTCGTCAGTTGGGATGATGACATTCCCAACTGAATGGAAAAAGACAAAACATGTTCCAAACCACCAACCAGTAATGTATTAATTGATATTAAGTGATTGTTTTTTTAGTTGGATGGATGTTTTCTTTGTGGTTACGAGAGGCAGTGAGGGTGCAACCACAATCAGTGGGTTAGATTTCACGATAGCGCAGCGGGCCGCTGGGGGCCTCATATCCCAACTTATGGAGGTAAACATCCCATCCAGGTGCCCAAGTTATAAGTTGTTTTATAATCCCCCTTAACTATAGTTATATCTACCATAAACCATAGTTAAGCTACTTATAAGGAACATTAGCTATTTTGGGGGCCCCATCCTGTAGTTATACCCATTGATAAGCCTAGCTGCTCTCCCAAGTAGTAGTGAGTGGTGAACAACAAATGCATGCCAGTGCAATACTCCAAATATAAATGCGTTGGTGCATAATATATATATATAATATATAAAATAATATATAACATGTATATTACATGCGCAAATGCACTGATGTTACTATTACCTGATGCATGACAATACTCATAGTTTCGAACACTTTTTACATATCACTATATATAGTGTAGTGTGTTCCTGATATACAGTAACAGTAATAATGTGTAATAAGTATCATGTCATATATAGAACTGTCAGCAACCAAGTGTTCTGATGACACCATTCATACAATGTGGGGCCCCCCCAGTGATGTTTGTTGGTTTATAAACCCCATGAATACTATATATGGTCTATAGTTATTTGCGTACCATAAACCATAGTGAAATTGGAGTTATGTTCACCAACTGAACGCTATCCAACGGGGGCCTCACATTGTTGTAACATATTCTATGGAACTGGCACATGTCATATGTCCAAGGGCCTGGGGAAGATATCACCCCATCGCTTGGGGAAGTAGTAGGTTAGTAGGGAGATATCCGACAAAGACCTCTATTTGTTTCACATGGCTGGGAAATCCCCTCCCAACGGAAGTCTATAGGCACGTAGCTGGGAAAAAATGATCCAAACTTGAGTGATTTGGCTTTGCTATGTTTGATTACCTTTGGTAGTGCTGGGGATTTAGGCAATTTTGCTTGGTGAATTGATCCCGTTAGAACATTGGAGATATTGAACTGAAATGACATATTTGCTGCAATTGCATTCCGTGCACAAAGTCGCTTCTCTTCTCCAAATAAAATACTGGGTAGTGACGCAAACTCACCATAAACTAAAAATGCAGTAATCCTCTCCCCCTAATGCTAAACATAATAAGTACCCCGTTATATGGCAAGACAAATGAATAGATCCAATACGAAACTATGACTTCGGCCGCGCCCATTCACAAGATAATTGGTGGCTCCTTCATGGTTGGTCCATTCTTGGATATCTTGCTGATTGAAGTCTCGAAGCCCCCCTTGGTACCCCATTCTTAACACTACCACTTGGATGTAGTAAAGCATAATCAATTATATCTATTTATCTATCTATTAATCTATCTATACGTCTAGATATCTAGATATATTTCTAGTGCGGTTATTACGAGTACCCATTACCCACAGAAACAATTCCGGGCTCCAGCACTACGTAGTATATGGCTTATTTCAGCATATCCCAATATATCCCAAGACAAAATCCCATTGAATCTCGAAAGTTTCTACAGTTTCATCTACAGTTAGGTAAAATACTGTAGATTTACCCGCTTCATAGAAACTGCAGAAATCCTTAGGTGGATTCAGGTCCCATGTTCAAAGCAGAAACGCTGATTGCTGGTCCTCTTGTGTTTCTTAGACAATTAGCCTCCAAAGAAAGGCTGAGCGTTAGCTGGTTATTGGATGTTCCTGTTGAAAAGGCAAAAGATTACAGGATTCAACTACACATCCAGTTGGTTAACCTAGATATCTATCTCCTACAGACCCAAATGTTATATAGATCGGAGTTATAAAAACACTTTGCAAGCAAGCTTGGACACCATGACTGTCTTTCGAAAGCATGGGCCATTACAAAGTAATTCCTTTGCTAAGTTGGTAAAAATGAATGTAAACAAACCTAAGTTGTTACTTTTGGGTTGTAACATGTTGTAACATGGACCACGTATAACGGTTTAACGAGGGCTATCATGTTCATTACACTTCATAAACGTTCATAAACATGGGTTATAAGTTATGTACCCCTGCATGGTTATAGACCTGGGCGCCCTGGGCGTGCAGTGAACTAATGTCAACCCCAGATTAATAAACACCGTTTACAGCTGTTTAACTATTGGGAGGGTACCATTTATGTACCATCTAAAGTGAAGTGACTATTTGGAGGCTACCCCCTACCCTCTGGTAATTTAACGTAGCTATTGAAAATGGCCCATTTATAGTTGATTTACCTATTAAAAATTGTGATTTTCCATAGTTACGTTAGTTTACCAGAGGGTAATTCATAAACCATGGTTTAATATATAATCCGGGGTTGACATTAAGTGGATATAACAATCGTGAAAACTGGGGCCGGGGGCTTAAAATCACCTCAACTGCAGCCCGAAGTACAGGTGCATACTATACAGAATGGTGATACAGAATGGTGGTTCAATGGTGATTTAATGGTTAATATGTTAATATGGTGCCTTTCAGTGATGGCTATGTTGGTTTATAAACCCCATGAACTATGGGTATGTCTACCATAAACCTTAGAATTCAGCCACAAACAGTCTAGGCCTAGGCAACTGAACGCCGGAACGCTATCGAACGGGGCCCCAATCCTGTACCAAGTTTTACCAAGCTGCACCTCTTGTAACCGTCCTCCGCCTGCGAATCCCTGCGACCAGGGAACTTTGCAAACATCCAGCTCCACACCATCCACTCTCACGGCGGTGATGGGAACCACCCTACAGTGACAGGATCAGTGGAAGAAAGCGGGCCCTGACAGGTTGGTTCCTAAACCCCATAAACACCATAGCAATTTTTTGTTATGTTTACCATAAACATGTAAAACGGACCAACCTAGTCCAGCAAGTTATGTGCGTCAACTTGGCTCTTGTTATCTCTTGTTTGGGGGTTTGCACCTTGGTTCCTTGGTTCGTTATGCTAAATTGTTGGATCTGAAGTTTAATCTGGAAATTCATCCAATTCAACATGGATGAATCGCGGTGCAGATCCAAAGGAACACGAATGACTCACTAATGATGAGCACATCGGAGCATGGGCCTGAGCATGGGTCTCAATGTGGGCCCCCCCAGTTATAAGTTGGTTTATAAACCCCATCTAACTATGGTTATAAGTACCATAAACCATAGTTATTGGAGTTATAAACCAACTTAGCTATCTTGGGGGCTTCACATGATCTTACATATCCACAGTGTGCCATAGAGCTGGCTGCCCTGAATCGCTTCCATGACATCACCAGGGCAGCGCTGGTGGCTTCCAGCCCAACCAACAAATATCGGGATGATGTCATTGATAGGACCTAAGTAGGATTCGTACGAAAAAAATGTGAAACAAAAAAACTGAAAATCACCAGCCATTCATTGACAACATCAACCTCCAGTTTTGCTGGTAATTTCGGTTTTTGGTGGGTCACTTATTACCCTAACTCCATCTGAACCTGTCTCATCAGATTTTGGTTTTTGGTGGCTCCCTCCTTGGAACATCACTATCAGAAGGGATCCCCCCAAGTGTTTTTGTTGTTTTCACCCCATCTATACAACTGCAGATATGGTGGTTTCCTGAAATGGGGGTACCCTTAAATCATCCATTTAAAAAAAAAACATAGTAAATCATCCAGCTATTGGGGTACCCCCATTTATGGAAACCCCAATATGTTCATCTCAAATCCCACGTATTGTGGCCAAATGCACGATGTTGTACCATTGTACTGGTTTGAAAAAAATAACTAAAATAACCAGTCGTACTACGAAAATTAATGGTAATTTTGCCGCTAGCCTAATAATCAGCAAAAACAAATACAGTTCTTATCTTACCAGAGATGAATACCAAGATTTAATGTCAACTCCGGATTTAGTTTATTAATTAGGGGGGTACTCCTCCAATAGTCATTTCATCTAATACTTTTTCATGGTACCCTCCCAATTCAACAGCCGTAAACGGGGTTGACATTAATCCAGGGTTGACATTGCCAGGGATTTACCCATATTGAACTTAAATACTTATTATTTGAATTATTGGGATTTTAGATGATTTTAGATACCATAATGATATCCTTATAGGAATTATAATACCTATTGTATATCCTATTATATTCGCAAAGAGGTATCCTTCCCCTATGTGTTGGATATTTTTCCTTCAACTGCGGCGACAGACAAACCCTGAGGCCAGCGCCAGTATCCCAAATCAGGTCGGTAGACCTGGGACGGAGATTTTGCGGTCCACTGAGGATGGATTTCACCATGAAAAATGAGATGTGCCATGGGAAAATGGTGATTTAATGTTACTTTAATGTGATTTAATGGTGATTTAATGGTGATTTAATGGTAATTTAATGGGATTTAATGAGATTCAATGCATGGGGCCCCATTATAATCCAAAAAATATCCCCATACCTCTATAAAACCTCCAAATCTTCAAGTATTCACCACTTACCCTCTGGTTATTTGTTGCAGTTCGCCATGGTTAAGCCATGGCCCGAATCGAATTAGATGGTTTACCGAACTTGAAAATGGGTGGATGGTCCATGGCGAACTGTGAATGTCATAACCAGATGCTACTAGGTGGGATGATCCTCCAACTAGTTTCAGACATAAATGGAAGATATGAATAATATTACAGGGTGGGGTCCCCGTTCGATCACGTTCAGTTGCCCTATAAGTGGTTGATTTCTATGGTTCTAATGGGCTTAGCAGCTAGCATGCAACATGGCAAGAAGCCTTTCCTGCACACGGTCTGTTCCCAAACCATACCCCCTTTGGATAGATTCTCCAGTTTCTGTCCAGCCGCCTCTTGATCGCAATTCTTCAGACAGTTCTTGCATTCATCTTCTTGCATTCCAGCCGCGTCTACATGTCCATAGATCCTGTGACCGGATACTAACCAACGAGGTTACATTGATTTCGATGTCGACTCATGTGGCACCCTCAGCTGCGACCATTGCGCCCAGGAGCATCCCTCGCCAGTACTTTTACACATCTGTCCATGACGGTGTTCGTTGCCTGCAGCCGATGTGGCAGGTTCAATGTCTAGGCTTCACCCGTCAACTCTCAGCAACTTATTGCGCTCATCTTGTTCTAATATCTAACTTTCTCTTCCCCCAATGTGCCTGTCAACTTCCTGCATCCATTTGGTTTCATATGTAGGTTTCCCCCCGTTGGCCTCTCCACAACTTCTTGCCTTTATGCTGTTTCAATATCCGAATTTCTCCTGCGCCCCTGTGCCTCTCAGCAAC
>Ga0126342_10005901_pt1 | contig 21566 bp, 16 predicted proteins | sample Cyp1metagenome_FD_92528 | JGI IMG/M metagenome (GOLD analysis project Ga0126342, IMG submission 92528) | Coral microbial communities from Lord Howe Island, Old Settlement Bay, Australia - Cyphastrea 1 metagenome | ecosystem: Host-associated > Invertebrates > Cnidaria > Coral ... | reverse complement strand
TTCTATAATTAAATTTCCCGACTCCGCGCGGAATCGGAACCCGGAGGAGTACAAAGGTACGGTATTTTACCGTACTTTTGTACTCCTGGCTCCGTTCTATAATTCTGGCACCCGCTGTAGATATTTCTCGTGCCAATTTCTCGTGGTATCCGCATCACGTGGGATTCATCCAAGTCATCACCATTTTTTATGGGTGCTGTGTAAAAAAAAAGTCCCCAGTCATGGTAGCTCTGGCAAATTGCCATGCCCTACACATGATATTGCATATATATATATATATTCAAAAGCATGACCATGTGAATATATGTATATATATATGTATATCATATACATTTGAAGATGATATACATTTTACACATAAGCATTCCATGTACATGTATATATATATATATAAATGTATATATAGCATTGGGTTCATTACACATCATATCTCATGATATGGGGATGTGTCAAAACCATTCAAAAACCTATGAAATTACCATATGACTGGGGGAATTGTTACATCCATAAACCAGCTAATATTGGGGTACCATTTGGGTGCTAGGGTTTTGACTCATACAATGTGGGGCCCGTCAAAAGTTGGTTTATGAACCCCAGTAACTGTAGTTATAAGTACCATAAACTCTAGTTGGAGTTATGTTCACCAACTGTAATGGAATATATTACCCATCATTGATACCCCATATATCCCATTGATACCCCATCATTGTTCACCAACTCAGCTATCGTTTGTGCGGCCCCACGTTTTTTTTTCCATACCCTCTGGTAAACGTTTACATAACTATGGAAAATCACCTCGTTTTTTTTAATATGGGAAAACTCACTATTTCTATGACCATGTTCAATAGCTATGTTAAATTACCAGAGGGTATGTTCCTATATTTTCCCATGGTTTACCAGATGGTTTACCTATTAAAAATGGTGATTTTCTATAGCTCACCAGAATTGTCCATCCGAAGATCGCCTGGCGCATATAACACCTGCGTTCCGTCAGCAGCTCAGCGAGGAAACTGATCTCCTGTTGGAGTGTGGTGAACTCCTGGCCCACTTTGGCGCCAATGGCGGCTGCAGAGTTTGCGCCTTGAATTTTTTTGGGGCTGGTGAAAACTGGTTTCTAAAAATCTGGGTAAATTATAATATTTCACTAACCTGAATTAAGGCCATTTTGGGATGATTCCCCCTACTAACTATGATTCCAGTGAGGTCGCAGTGAGGTCGTTATAATTTACCCAGAAAAATTTCATGGATTTTCCAAGGTTAGACCGTTAGACGATCCGAAGATATCAATTTTTAGGGTTCCTGAAATACTTGATCCCCCAAGTCACCATGGTTGTTTCAATACTATTTGATGGTCATACATGACTGGACGATGTGTATAACTTTGGAAACGAACCTCACATTGTCACATAGAAAAGTGGGAAATCTGGAAATATGTGGTAAGTAGCATATTTACCATCCGGTGCCATCAAACATGGCAATACAAATGCAGGTTTTAAGGGACAATCATCAGCAAATGGCGTAGTTCAACACCTAGACCTTCCAATACATCCGAAAAAAAAAAAAGTAAAAGTACTGAAATGAAGGGGTAAAACACAATTTTACACAATTTTGAAGGCTACAAACGGAGGGGCTAGGTAGATGGGGTTCTACCCTAATGAAGCACAGTGGCAGCAGATGAGGTTTAATAACATGAAATAGATCACGCCCAGGCGATCGGAGCCACAATGGTAGAAGACACCAGTGGGTTGCACTCACCAAACATGTCATGGGTTTTTAGGCCGCTGCCCGCAGGAACGACCCACGAAAGCCCCCAAAAAAACTTCGGCAATGGTCTGCTGAAATGAATGTGTGATTTTTGGATCAAAACCCTGGAATCTGCACATCACAGCTGCAATTTTTTTTTTGGCTGTTGAAAGAAAAGCAGCCACACCCCTTCAGGTGGAAACATGGGAATTCCCATTCCCAAGAAGTGACTGCTGGAGAAGGATGATTTTCCCAATGCAAATTGCCATTTTGGAGGTGTACCTCATCTTCGGACAAAATCAAATATCATAGTGTTGGTTCCATATCCGCATACAATCCCAGTTTTTTATCCCCCTTAGGTTTGGGGATAAACCCCCATTTTTGTTGGCAAAAAGATGACAAATTTGGATGTATATCATGCCAGATATATCCCAAAAGCAATGTATCAGCCAATGTATGTGGGATGAATTAGATCATCCATAAGAACATAGATATTCATTAAGGGATTCGAGGAAAATGATAAGATAAACTATATCCAAATCATAAATCATATCTTCTCATTATATAGATATATAAATATACATACATATATAGGTATATATATATATGTATATGTGTGTGTGTGCAAATTATATCCCATTATTATTATATCCCATAAAAATATCCCTGTTGCAACTATGAGTTTGTATCAACCCCAACAAATCGTTGAAGCGTTTGGACTCCTCCGAGGTCGCTGTTCGCAGGGAAGCAGAGAGGCGTCGACAGAGCCTCAGACACCAGCGAAGGGAGGTCGGGAAATTTGGCCATTTGGGGCTGGTTGATTTCATGGAAAATCCCAAACAAAATGGATGATTTATATAGGGGTACCCCCATTTTAGGAAACCATCCATCCATAAAATTATTCAGAATGTGGGATTCACCCAAGAATAAATACAATCCCCTTAAGTAATCACCATTTGGTGGTGGATGCTAGAAGTAGAAGTAGAAAGCATCCGAAGTCATGGGAGTTGTTTTTTGCAAATTGTGTGGCTGCCACAGCCTGAATGTGATCTTTGAAATGGTACATAAGGTACATAATAGGTACATACCATTACATACCTCATCGTTTTGTTTTTATTTTGAATACGTTTCTCCAATTTGTGTGTCATGTTTTCGTCATTTTTTCGACCTGGAAAAGGGGGGAAGTCACAGTGAAATTCTCCCATTGGCTTATCACATCTCATCTGGGTAAATTATAATATTTCACTAACCTGAAATAAGGCCATTTTGGGATGACTCCCCTTACAAACTATGATTCCAGTGAGGTCGCAGTGAGGTCGTTATAATTTACCCAGATCTTATGGTATGGTAACTGCCAAGCAGTTTCTGTGGCTCAGCTACTCAGGTCCATGTTGGCCAAGCAGCTGCGCACAGCGTCTCGCCTGTAGGTGTCGACCAGAGAGCAAGGCGACCTGGAGTCAACTCGAAGGAATTGGACACAGCTTTCGGAGATTTTGCATCTTCAACGAAGTTCACTAATCCTCAGAATCCACATTTTAGAGTTACAAGGAACACTGGATGTAACAACATTCCCACCTGTAAGGAACGATCTGCAGGGAACACAGGTTTTTACGTATGTTTTTTTGGTGGCCCAAAGTTTGATCGATTGATTTCTGTTTCCAGGATTGATTTTCCCAGGTCCCAATTCTCGGAATCTGGAATGGTCTCCAAAAATGTGGGGTGGGCACCAGAATCGATGTCGATTCTGATCGAAAAAAATAGGATTGCTCAGGCGATATTTTGGGATGTGTGACAAAACCACTAGAATATCAGCACAACATAATGGTGCCCCACAGTTCTGATTTGGTTTATGCACCCCATTGAACTATGTAGATATGGAAGTTTCCTAAAATAAGGGGACCCCTGTAAGTCATCCATGTTATGTTCGGATTTTCCATTACAAACCATCCAGCGAGCTTGGGGTACCCCCATGACTATGGAAAGCCAAATAAAATAAATACTAGTTATATTACATATAGGTGTATTATTGTATAATTATTCATAATCCCCATCCAATACATAGCCATACATAGATGGTATAATGGGGATAAAAGAATTTCATAAACCATTCCCCAGTCATCACCGTAAGTAAATAGGTGGTATAAACCATTGTAAACCATTCCCAAATGGCAGTGTGTCAAAACCAATAGTACCCCTGTAGTTCACATCAAAATAGCTGGGATTTATGGATGTTCATCCCCCTAAAAATGGTATTTTCATAGGTATTGATCCATACCCAAATGGGTGGTTTATACCCCAAAACCCATGACAGGCCCAGTTCGGCCAGGCATCCGCCAGCAGTTGCTGAAGCACATGGCTCCAGTTCTGTCGATGCGGATTTAGGCGATGGAAATCCGCCTGGGCAACTCTGGCCCGATATGTTCCGGTGGAAAATCAAACATAGCAATAACAAAATCCTCTAGAAGTTTGGCAAAAAGTAGCAAAAAACAAACTACAAATGGAGCTTTTCATGTAACATGAAGACCATGAAGAGAATAGTGAATATCCTAGAATACAATGGGGATATGGTGGGATTTTGCTGTGGGACTCTATTACCCTCCGCTGTTGTCCAACACGGCTTTTTCAGAATGTCCGCTGTTGTCAACGCCAAAAAGGCATCCATCCCAACGATGATTCCCCTGACATCCCCTGACCCATCCTCGGCGACTGAGCTCACAATGCAGCTCATTGCATAGTCAAAGCTAATGAGTTGCTCCATCCGGCACCTGGGCGCTTGCGCCTTCGCTTGAAGTTGCGTTGCGCAACTTCAATTCATGAGTCACTTGGGATGATTTTCCATTCCCAAGTGAATGGAAAGTGATAAAATTCCATGGTTCCGAACCACCAACCAGATGATAATTTGAAGGGAAGAAGCTCGATCAAACTGCGTGGAGGAGCCGCAATGGCAGGATGGACCACTATGTAAGCACCTGTTCAAGATGTTTTAGGGGAAAACATGTCAATTTTCTGAAATAATTCCCACCATCTCCAATTTTGAACATATGAAAATGGGTCAAAACCATGTTTTTTTACCATCAAAAATGGTGATTTTTTTACATCCAAGGGGACCAGGCGTTTTTAACACGCTTTCGACCTATTTTTCTTCACCATCGTTTCATCAATATCTTCATCCAAAAAACCAATGTCCAGAACTCGACATTGGTTACCCTCTGGTAATTTAACAGTTTGCCATTGAAAATGACCATAGAAATAGTGGATTTTCCCATTAAAAATGGTGGATCTTTCCATAGTTACGTTAAATTACCAGAGGGTAGTTCCAATAGGGCGCCAATGTTGTGAGCAGGAGCGTTCATGGATTCAACATGATGAAAAACCGACTGCGGGAGTTCGATGTGTAGAAATCCCTCAATTTTGAAGAAAAGCAACATGTTGACCGAAAAAAAATGCCAAAAACGATGGTATCCACTAAAAATCCATTTTTGCCTAATTGAAACTAGAAGAGCAAGAATCAGCTGCTCCCAAATGTGAAAAATCCCAGTCGTCGAAATGCAAATCTCGTTGCAACTTGAACTCGAAAACCTCGCGCGCAGCAAGCCATACCCCACAGAGCCCCGGCAGCCCTGGCAGCCCTGGGCCCTGTTTTTGGATGCCTTTTTCGAAGCCAAGAAAAGGGGAGAACATCCGATGGGCTGGGGATTATATACTCAGATCTGGTCACTTGTCTAGTCTCATGTAGATATTCACCTGGTTATCTTCAGTCTCTTGATTTTGGGGATAGCATAAGATAACACATGGTTAATGGTTGTTAATAGTGGTTAATAGTGGTTAATAATGGTTATATAATAAATAGTAATGATGTTATCATAGTAATGGTAAATCATAACATATAATAACTATATGGTAATAATGGTTAATTTCGTAATGACGATAGCACTATAGTTATCATATGTTATGATTAAATCCATGTGCTGCGACATTTCGGAAATGCTGTGAAAAGGTGCCAGGTTTCACCGATGAAAAGTTCTCCATGAACCCGGCAGGGAAAAAAAACATCAAGAAACATGCAACAGTCACCATCATTCACCAGTTGTCATAAGTTTTGATCAAAACTCTTCACTTTAGTTTTCACTGATCTATGTCTATGTTTTTTGTATCGTTTCATCATGTTATCATCAAGCTGTTTCATCATGGTTTTATGCCAGACCTCTTCGAGTTGTGGTAGCTCATTGGCTTCGCTGAGCAATGCTTCCATGGCCGTCCGGAGCCTCAGAAAAACGCCGATGTCGGAGGAAAATGTGACAGGAAAACCCCCAAAAATTGAATGGGGAAAAACGGATGGTTTCCATGGGAAAAAAAAAACAATGGTTTCCGGATTTAGGTTTTTCCCGACTAAACTTGACTAAACCAATCCATTGAAGCATCTAATATGGCCTTCAGAAGGTTAACATGATTGTTTCAGAAATGGCGTTCCATATGAATCTCGTGAAATCCCCACGGGTTAGGCCATCCCCCAGGAAGAAAAAGCTGGGGATACCATAACAACTGGGGCTGGTGATTAGGGGAATGGGATTAGATGGGATTAGATGGGATTAGATTCTTTAGAAATAGTTTTTTGTTTTTTAAGAGGATCAAAATTGCTGTGGCAAAGCCTCTTCAGCATGAATCGTGCCAAATTCAAACATGTCTGGGTTACAATAAAGAACCAATAAGTCAGACCCAACTGGGGTTGGTTGTTGGATATACCATATATACCGTACCAGATATTGCCAAATCACGGTTTCCAATACACAATTCTTATCAATGCTTGGGAGTCCACAGGCCCACTCTCCAAATACCCAGGCTGTGGATCAAAATCGAACAAATCAGCGCCTCAGAGAAAAGGCTGGTAGCTATGGACCACTTCTTGGAATTTCATTGGATTTTGTCTGTCGCATCATTTCAGAGTTGAATATATAATTATTTCTATAATTGATATATATATATATATTGATATATATATATATATATATTGATATGACCAGTGATGTTCATGTCAGAGGAAAGAGGTGGTTTGATATTTTGACCCCCAAATGGCATGCGGCCAGGCTGCTTTTGATAATCATCCTTGGAACTCGCCTCCAGGACCTACGGACGGAAGTTGTACCCCTGCCACCTGGTAAAATCGACTCGACTCCAACAACCAAAGGTTGGGAGAACACGACCACCACAGAAACCCCACTTTTTCATCAATTCACAGGTTTCACCCCAGATGATAACCTCAGAAACAAAGCATCCCTACCAAATTAATGGGGGGGGACCTCTGGAAAATGTAACTTACATTTTTAGGGCCTAGAAAGTTCATGTTCTTTTCCCCAGAGATTTCGGAGCCTGGAAAATGTACTGTTACATGTTTGAGGCCACCCCCCAAAAAATTGGGTGTGCTGCCTAAATGTAACTTACATGTTTTGGGATAATGTAAGTTACATGTTCGAAGGTTTTCAAAGTTACCTTTTTGGCAATCCGCTAAATAATGGACAAACATGGACGCGCCATGTTTATATTCAAGCCAATTAGTATCTTCATGTATCTTGTGATCTAAAACCTGCTGATGGGGGGACCTTCCAAAATGGAACTTACATTTTTCGTGCCCCCCCTCCCAGTTTTTTCCATATGGTTGTATATTATATATACACATAATTAAATGTAGACAATGACCTCCAGCACATTCCATAACTAGCAAACCATACCTAGGAGGGGTGTAACTTACATTTTTACCCCCTCAAAACACCCCCTGGCAAAACGTAACTTACATTTTTCCTTACCCCCCTTCCCCCAAAAAATGTAAGTTACATTTTCCGAAGGCCCCGCCCCCATTCTTCCACCTTCATTATATAAGGGGGTTGTGATGTTATAACTGGGCAAAGTAGGGGCGATGTCCACTTATACCTCGAGTTATGTAATGCCTATTGTTAAATTTGTGGATGCCATGGAATCATGGAAGACAAACGAAAACAACACATATCCCGGAATCCCGCGCCTTCGGTCCAAAAATCCGTGCAGATTTTCTCATGGAAACCGCTAGAGAATCTAACTTGGGATTTCTAGCCAGTGACATGTTAAATTGCCATGTTCAAGTCAACAAATGCATCTTCAAAACCCCTGAAAACCATGTTTTAGAGGGTGTGTCTGGATACCTTCAAACAACTTTTGGGGTGGCTCATGAGGCTCAAAATTTGGATTCGGATTGATTTTATCACAACTATACCATTCATGGGCATCCCTAGTTTAAGACATGTTTGTTGGGAAAAAAAACTCTGGTGATTTACCATAATTAACTATGGAACATCACTATCTTTAACCTTTAAATTAACTATAAATGAGCTATGGTCCATAGCAAAGTGTTAAATTTATCTCAGTTTCCCAGATGTAAACCTTCCATTTTGAAAATGTCCCATGCATCGTTGATATCGTAATATTATCCAATGGACGTGTTCAAGCATCTTCATCAAGTCTAACGTACTTGAATATAGCTATATAAATCTAACCATACACAATAGTAGTGGTCATATGCAAACAATGATACCTACATAATAACAATAATAACAATACCCTCTGGTAATTCAATATAGCTATTAAACATGACCAGTTATAGTGGAATTTCCCATTAAAGATGGTGGATCTTACAATTGTTTGGTTGTTAACGTTTACCAGGTCGGGTAATAACTATGGCCAATCTCGTGCATCACCAGGTCCGGCACCTGTCCCAGTTCTTCCAACTCTTCCGCCATGGTCTCAACGGAAACATCGCGGACGACCACGGGAGTGCGCCTCCGAAAGTCACGACCGACTCGCACGTGCCAACATGCCACGAGGCCACGGGAGACTACGGGAGTGCGAATGCAAAGTCTAAAATCTGTCAATGGGAATTCCAGGATCCTAAATTGGAGGTACTGTACCATTTAAGGCCATATTTTGTGGGGATATTCCCTTACATAGGCCTTATATAGGCCTTATATATTATATGGTAGGTACCTCCATCCTGGAATGGCCATTGAATCTGGTTATCATGAAATCTGTCCTAATCATTATTACTATCATCATCGCTATCATGAACAAACTATTGGTGTTATCATCGATATTGTTACTGTTCAGATGTTGCCTTTTAACCTGATCATCATGATGCGTATCACTTATTAGTAGTGACATTATCATTGTTATATTATATAATATGATGATCATATATGATTAATTACATGTGCATCCTTTCCAATTTCAAACAATATCAAGGAAAGGAAAGGAGTCATGGTTTGCGGGCTTGTTCCTCAACAGCAACTGGGAAGTCATCCCGCAGGGTTTCTCAAAAAATCCCAGGTGGGATCATAACCCGTCAGTTGAGAATCAAAAAATATCAAAAACATTTGGGGATGGGTCAAAACCCTGGTACCTAGTGAACCCCAAAATAGCTGGTAAATGGATGTTCATCCCACTAAAAATTGTATTAATAGGTATTGATCCATACCCAAATATCAAAAACATTTCAGTCAAACATTTTTTCCTTCATGTACTTACCTGTACTATTCAATACTATTCATTTCCGGGTAAATTCATAGTCTGACCATCCGATAAATCACCAGTTTCCATATGTGTTCCTTCATGTTTACCGTCAACTATGGTTTCTTCTTGATAGATCTTGATAGCTGATAGCTTATAGCGATTCTCCAACCAAACGCCTTTGCAAGATTGCCCAGATCTCAACCATTCGACGTCGCTGAGCTCATGATGAAATGTTATCGAGATTACCCTCCGGTAAACTAACATTGCTGTTGAAAATTGCCATTTGTAGTGGATTTACCCATTAATAGCATGGTGATTTTCTACAGTTACAAGTATGTTAGTTTACCAAAGGGTACCGTATCCCCACTGCAACGCATCGGAATTTTATCTTATACAACATTTTGTGGCTGAAATCCCTTTTTTTTTCTCACTTGAATCACCATGAATCACCATGAAAAAAAACAAAAAAAAAAAAAACGCTTCAGTTGTATCCCCAGCTATATCTGATCCACGGTCAAATCACCATATGATTTTTTCAGCTCCCATTGAATCCCATTTATGGATCGATATGGGGGATGGTGGATTCTAAATATCCATAAATGATCCATAAATTCAATATTTAATTAGTATTTATAGTACCCATATGGATCCTTTCTTTTACCAACATGATACATCTTCAACCAAAGATTCACCATATGATCTCCATATCACTATATCCAGAAATCATCAACCATCCCGTATATTGATGATATTGTGGATGGTTGCGAAATCCTGCACCAGTTGATAGATGGTAAACATCCCATTATTTATAGGTTTTCAACCATCCTTTTGGTGGTTTATCGGATTTCTTCTTCCATCCACAGTATTAACCCATAATGTGGTTAAAACAATGTCATAAACCACCCATTGGGGAATGGTTTACATATACCACCTATAAAAATGGTGATGACTGGGGGATGGTTTATGACATTGTTTTAACCACATTATACCGTCTATGTATGGCTATGTACTAATGATATATTGGATGGGAATAATGGATATAAAATAATACACGTATATGTAATATAACTAGTATTTATTTGGCTTTCCATAGTCATGGGGGTACCCCAAGCTGGATGGTTTGTAAACTCTTTGCATTGTTTTAACCACATCATATGGGTATGGGTCAAAATTAGGTACCCCAAAATTATGGATGGTTAATACTAAACTAGACATTCACATCTGTGGTCCCACATCGGTCTTCCATTTTGACCCACATCCATATTGCTTTACCATTGTTTTACCATACCCTCTGGTAATTTAACATAGCTATTGAAAATGGCTATTTATAGTGGATTTTCCCATTAAAAATGGTGATTTTCCATAGTTATGTTAGTTTACCAGAGGGTAAATCATTCATCAACGCCCGTCTTGGTCGCCCCACCTGGTCGAGAGGATCTCCGCATACTTGGCACAATCCTCCGCCAGGCGTCGGAGCAGGTCACGCGCCACGGAGCTGCCTCGGACGGTTTCCGTGGAGTCGTGAACCGGCCGTGTCTGGACGGGCCAGACGGATATAGTAATAGTTATAGATATTTAAAACGTTAAAACGTTATAGTTATAGTAATAGTTCTGTTATAAGTTATAGTCTTAGTTATAGTTCATATAATTATAGTTTGTGTTTCTTGGAAAACAAAAACACTTGATAGCTATTTACATATATATATATATATACATATTTATTATATTATATCAATCGTGTTTATGATAATTATAAAGTATGATATTTATTCTACTGACAATACTATAGTATATATCCCCCGAATAGATAGAAAGGTGATTTATTACTTTCATTCACTATTTAGTGGGAAATTACTGCTCTTTTTGCAGGGGTGTACTATATGAGTACTGTTCGTTTTTTAGTCATGATAGTTATGATTGTTATATTAATCCTTTATATAACAGTTATAATGATAGTTTACGTGTATCGTATTTACAATCAATATGATAGTTGTGATACTTACAATACTTTTGATACAGTGGATGGAAGAAATCCTACAATCGGCTATAGAGTCGAGAAAATGGGTACAATTCTGCACGTCAAAATGTTCGGCCTGGTCTCCAGAGCATTCATGATAGTTATTCGTGTGGTAGGTATAAAAGGCAACAGTAGATTCAATCATATATCAACTATCAATACGAAACTCGTTCGGGTAAAACTAGTAGGTATTAATCTGTATTAATACAACACTGTGTAGATTCCATTTAATTGGCATTTGAAAACTGACAATTTAGGATGTTACCAATTTAGCCACTATAAAACGCTAGATATGGATTTATCTGAAGGGCTGATTTGGGGGAAATTATCTGGAAACCCTGGTTTTACCTGTGTTTACCATGAAAAGGACGAACTCCTACATGGATGGTACCAAGTAAGGGATACCGCAAGTGGCAATGTCGGCAATAAATCATCGGATGGCTTCAGTTGATTTATCAGTTGAATCAAGTATCAAACACTATATAGTATATCAATGGGTAGGTTTAAGGGAAAAAAACATACAGGACATCATTGTTAAATGTTCTTTCAACTAATTCAGGGACTTGGAGATTCTAGTTTCAAGTTTCAAGTTTTGGGGCAATGTGACAAATCCCAAAAAACGATCAATTTAAAAGTGCGAATGGTATATGATTGGGTCAACATTAGTTCGAGTTTTCCTACCTGGGATCGGTTGATAAACTCTTCCATACAAGTCCTATATCCTACCCTCTGGTAATTTAACATAGCTATTGAAAATGGCCATTTATAGTGAGTTTTCCCATTAAAAATGGTGATTTTCCATAGCTATGTTAGTTTACCAGAGGGTATTGATCAATCATACCTTTATTTTCGTTCCTGGGTCGTGTTTCCAAAGAACGCGGCATGATGAAAAAAAAAAAACGTCCGCGAGTTCACCATCACCCTTTTCATAAGATGAATTTTTGTTGAAAGCTGGGTATTTCTGGTGCTATTTCCACCAGCTTGACTCTCAAAAGAAGCTGGTTGGTGGTATACCTACCCCTGAAAAATGATGGAGTGAAAGTCAGTTGGGACTATGAAATTCCCAACTTTTCATGGAAGTCATAAAATTCCATGGTTCCAAAGATTTCCAGTCACCACCAACCAGGAAATATTCATCGCCCAAGTCATCGCTTAAAACGCTGGACACTTCACCGGAGGTCTTCGCTGGGGAAAATCAACAGAAACCCAGAACTGGCACCTTGGGGAATTCACCACTGGCTTGATATTACCCAAGAATTTCCAGAAAACCCAGATGTTTTACTATTTACCATGGGTTTTACCATCCAAATCTAGTCATGTCATGTTTATCAAAAGCCACTTGGCGATCGTACTGGCGTACTCTCTGGTCATGAAAATAGGGATGCTCAGACTGTTCAGTCCCTAAGGATATATGGTAAATCTGGTAAACCTCGTGGTAAACCTCCTGGCCAACTCGTTTGTTCACTGCGCGTTCAGCTCAGCCAGCAAGCGTTGACCCATTTCATCCCATTTCCATGTCAAGTCTCGAGTGCTGAGATGCCCGGAGAGGTCAAAGGGAGAGTCGAAGTGACACCTCTGGGCCTGGTCAAAGGTGATGACCTTTTCATTTCCCAGTGATTCCAGTGATTCCAAACTGCCATGATAAAAAAACATCATGTACTGGTAGTACCCTTCGTTAAAAACTACCAGTAACATGGATGGGATGTGGGAAATACTGCCATGTTTTATGTCGGCAAACAATGGTAAACATCCATAAATGGGCCATGTTCATTACTCCATATCACCGGGGTCAACATCCCAGTCCGGTGGATGAACGAAAGAGCTTTCTGAAGCATACCCTCCGGTAATTTAACATAGCTATTGAAAATGGTCGTTTATAGTGGATTTACCCATTGATAGCATGGTGATTTTCCATAGTTTTTTGTATGTTTACCAGAGGGTACATCACATATACCCAGACCCAGTTGGTAGGTTGGAATGGTAACCACCCAGTGATCCGATTACTCGGTGACTCGGTTCCCACTTAAAACGACCGTTCTTCGACCCTTCGAAAACGCTGGGTATGGCTGGCATCCTGAGGGATCTGGGAGAAAATGTCAAGTCCCTCGGCCTAAAGCCATGAAAACAGCCATGCTACAAGATGGCCTTGATTTTTGAGCCCTGCAAGCCATTTCATGCATTTCCCGTTTTCCGGTTTTAGCTGTGTGGAATCTCCACGGTCTTGTTTTTTTTCCACTTTTTGGCGCCTCCTTCCACGAGAGAAAACGGCTCAAGTCGAGATGTGCCAAGATCTCCTGCGGATGCTGCAAGAACGGTTGCTGGGTGAACTGGGTTTCAAACTGCTGAGAACAACATCAAACTACTATAGTTGATATTGTTTTTTTGCTATTGTTATCTTCTATAACATAAAAGTACTATAGTTACTATAGTTGATATTGATTTGTTGTTATCTTCTATAATTCTATAACATAAAAGTACTCTAGTTGATGTGTATTTTACGTTGAATCACTGAAGTGTTTTATCGGTGTCAAGTGTTCTTCCAAGACGGACCATGGTACCAGGGGTACCAGGATTCAGAGCATGTCATCTCGGAGTGATCCCATTCCATCGCAAGGGGCCCTTGCCAGGACCCAGGCATGGTGAATTGGTGAATTGGGCGTGTCATCCCATTTGCTGCTTCATTTCTCGTGTGTCTATGAAAAAATCTCCAACGTTCCATAGGGTGATTCTGTTTACTGGACATCTTTGCCATTTTCTGAATTTCTTAGTACAGGGCTGCTCCCAACATCCCAGTTATTAGGGTGGTAAATTGGGTAAAGAAAAAGGCAAAACCACTCATTTGCCGCCCTTGTGGCCATGATTTACGTACAGTAGGTTGGAGCAATCCTGTAGTAAAGTCCATCTTTTTTCTCGGCGACATCTCCAGTTCTGTTGTTTTTGAATCCCCTTTTTTTGTTGCCGCCTAGCTCCCCAATGTGAAATCGATGTCTTTCATGAACTGATCTTCAGCACATCTCCATGGCCACAATGGCGAAGTCCCACTATTTTTTTCGTGGTGAAATCCAGATCGGTAAAATCAGCTCCCAAAGTCTCATGGTTGAAACACCATCGTATCCATAGTCCCTATTTTTCGTGGTGAAATCCATCATTTGCTGCTCAAAAATCATGTCACCTCCCCATCTTTGAAGGGTAAAACATGTCAAAATTTGACCGCCTGTGAAGCTGTCCTTCCCAGCGTGCTCTGCAAGCTCTTCCGGGAGCTGTCTCAGACTGCAGCGATCGTCCTGGTTGCGGAGCTTCGGAAATCCCGGGACGATGGTGGTGGAGGTATGGGTGAGGGTTAACAATCAACAAATCATCCCAATAATAAATACTGGGATATAGCATGATATAGCCATATGATCCATATGATGGTTAATAATAATCGTTCATGATGGTTAATGATGGTTAAGGATGGTTAATGATGGTTAATGATGGTTAATGATGGTTAATGATGGTAAATAATAAATACTGGTTGGTGGTTAACCTACCCCTCTGAAAAATGATGGAGTTCGTCAGTTGGGATTATTCGTCCCAATATATGGAAAAACAAAAAATGTTCCAAACCACCAACCAGAATAATAACAATATTTATCTGAAAATATTGCTAACAATGATGAATCGAAATTGAGTGATTAACCATCAACAAATAATAAGAATAAGAAGAATAATGATTGGATGAATCATGAGTAATCCCTCTCAGGATATAATGGGAGGATTTCATGGGGATTGAATTTGGGACACATATGTATATTATATTATATATATATATATATATCACAACAATTGGGGTTTATTCTCAATCAAGCATGGCTGGCTAGGAAATCCCATAGATTGTGTGTTGAATACCTTACATCATGGGACTGGTGGATCTTACATTCCATCAACCAGCAGATGGAATGCAGGGGTATCCTTTCAAGCCCTGAAAAAGGGCTTGTCTGAAAAAGGGATATTTATAACTTATATAACCAAACAAAATTGGGATTGAAATTGTAGATAGAAGCACCAAGATCAGTTTGGCGTTGTCCAAACATGATGGATCTTTCGTTGGCCATCGCAGATACCTAAATTGGCGGTACCAAAAAAATACGGCCTATGTATTTTATGGCTACATAAGGGGTAATGATATAATGATTACGGGGGTAATTTTTACGGGGGTAAGCCCCCAAAAGGTGGCCTTTTTTCTATGTTTTTAATATGGTACAGTGCCCCAAGGGTCTGAACATCCCATGATCTAAGAGGCCCCAAGAAACGTTTCGGAATGGGTCAAAAACTGATGAAGATCCCCAGTTTAAGGCTGCAAGTTTTAAGGACTGTTTAACGGATGTTCATGAAACCTGCATGACTTTACGGTGAAGATGTTTTGATCCATATATGATAGGAAAAAGAAACAGCTCGATTTCAGCGGAAGTAGATACCCTGCAAAAACAAAAAAGCGTTCATCAAATGCTTTCCCGTCACTTTTCGTGAGCTCTGGGAAGCCATTCACGCCATTCACCATACATTGGTCAGTCGGCCAATTTCCATAGCAAACTCTTGACATCATGACATCTCCTGGTTGGAGGTTGACCTACCCCTCTGAAAAATGATGGAGTGAAAGTCAGTTGGGATGATGACATTTCCAATATATGGGAAAATGAAATTCATGTTCCAAACCACCAACCAGTCTCTTGAATGCTGTTTTGAATGGGTTCTCTGTGATGTTTCGAGAGTAAACCAGGGATGGTTTTGCTCCAAAACGATGGGGTTTTTTGGGACAGGGAATCCAGCGCCTTAACGCTTGCGTTAGTCAAAAACCACAGAGTCCTAAGTCAAAAGCCTTGAGGATTTGCCTATGGGCCCTGTGGATTTACTGTTGCCATATGTTTGTCAAAAAAATGGCGTGCAAACCACCAACTAACATCAACATACATCAACAACCTCCCAAACCACAAAATTGAAGATCATCAATCACCCCGTCCAATGGACACAAACCACCAAGACCTCAAGCCATGCTTCGCCCTGGCCAAGTCTCCTGAGCTCTTCGACGAATTTCCAAATCTCCAGGCCTTGTGGCTCTGAAAACAGCAGGATGGTCCTCCGATTTTCCCTGAGGTCAAAAAAACTGAGGAATCACTAGCCCAGAACAATCAAACCCTAAAGTTGAATAGTTTTTTAGATACTGAGTATCACCAATTTTGCGGGGCGGCACAAGTATTTCACGCATTTCATGCGTGTTCATCTATGTTCATTGATCTATACACCTAGCTGCAAGCAGGAGTGGTTCAATACCAGTCAGCTCATCCATCTACTTCCAAAAAAAAACAACCAAACAACTCGCCAGTCACTCAAAGTTATGAAAGTTACAAAAGGACTTAACATATGCCCAACTGTTAGTTTACCAGAGGGTATAAGTTGATTTATGTCCATAAGTGAGAGAAGCTCCGAAAATCGGTTTCTACCTCCATGTCATGCCACGACTGCGCCTTTTTCTCACGAAAGACCGCCGGCGGTCGCGGTGGGCTCGGGCCATTACCATCGAAAACTGTCTGAAGTATCCCTGTGATGTTGTTCAAAACAAGGTATGTTATACCTTATACTGGATAATTGAATGGGAAATCAACATCGTTTAACATGATAATATGGGTTTTAGTCCAAGAGCCCTATCTATATAATATGTGTTCGAGTATAACATAGGATACCTGTGATGGGTGTTAATACATATATATATATATATTAATCTACCATGCCTCCCCAAATGAACCAAGTAGGTTAGTAACCCTCTTAGAACGATTTCCAAGTGAAGGTGGCACCAAGTTTACACCATGAAATGAGTTGTGATCCAAAATCAAAGCAGGGATGTGTCATGAATGATCATGTGCATTACATTATGTGAATCATATATGGGTATTAATGTATGTTTATGTAATGCAAACATACTTGTGCTTAAATAGTCCCCAGTTGCCGCAAACATATTTATCACCAACGCGTATCATATTCACGACGTCAAATCCTACGCTGAGTGAGGCAAACAGAGAAGCAAAATCGCAATGATAAATGCGTTCAATTTTAATTAACCAACAAACAAATCGTGTCGGAACGAGTCTTGAATCATCTTAATGTTCTTTCGAAAGAAGAATAGGATGATGATACAGACCCATGGCAAATTGACATAAATAGATCTGTATATGTATACATATATATATATATACATATGTATATGGGTATGGGTCAAAACCCAGGTATCCCAATGTCCATCTATTGGCAAGGTGATTTTACCTACAACGGGGATGATTTTCCATGATTTTCCTATTGACCCATAGCCATGTAAATCTGGGCAAATGATAAGAACTCACTAACCTGAAATGTTGGGCCATTTTGGGATGATTCCACTTGTTCACCATGATTCCAGGGTTCTGGAGAACAGTGAGGGCGTGATGAAATTTGCCCAAAGAAATTTGACGCTTTTGCCTTCTCTGTTTTCACCTTCACTTCTTCCATGCTTTCCTCTTGATCTCCTGAGATGCAGCACCGTGATCAGCCCCACAGTTGATAGATTTCTTAAGACTTTCAATGGGTTTTATCGGGATTTAATGGGTTTTCATGGTTTTTCAAGGATTTATGATTTATTTATATATATATATATATGTGTGTGTAGGTAGGACAAAAGTTGCGCTTGTTGAGCTTCCCACAGTGAACATGTTTGGTTTCTTTTTCTGCACACCCTTTCCCCGTAGAATCCTAGCATGGAGCTTTGTCGTACCCCGGCACACCTGCCACACAAAACGGACTTGAAAATGTCATCCGCAGTTGACCGAGACGGATGTTTTGCAAAGTTTTAAAGAAGAATAAACTTTGTTCCTCCTGAAGTATATATTATCACTATATAATATATGTTTAATAGGATTCTGCACACTGCAAACTAACCAAGAAAAACAAACATCTGTTGCTAACTTCAGTTCCCCTCTGATAATCAGCTGCGCAGGCTGTTAAGTCCCCTTTAGTGCATGATTTTCGGGCCCAGCCATGTTTGATGACACCATTTCGCGATGTGTCCGGTACTTTTCGAGCCTAGAATGACTTGACCCTGGCAACGTGTGGTGTCTCACCAGGGTGGGTTTTACAGCGCCATCATGTCCAAGTCGCTCATCTTAGGTTACCATCAGATAAAACACCAGTCATCTGCAGAAATCAAGTCTACCAACCTTCCTCTACGGCCCCCTGGTCTGGTTCGAATTTGGCAACCCCATGGATGCTGTGGTGATTTTCAAATTGAATTAAAGGATCGCCTTCCCGTAGTCAACAAGGCAGAGAAGAGAAGTCGGATAATGAAAGTCGGGTGAAGGGGCAAGTTATCGGAAAAGTCGAAAGGCTGAAAAGAAGAAGTGTCAGATGCAAATAGAACCGGATGACGAAGATCGATAGGCTGGACAGATTGGATATGATGGCAAGGACAGATACAATCCATAGGCTGGAAAGGACTAAACAGGATAGAAAGGCTAGTTGGAATTAGAGAGGATGGATAGAAATGTGGGCCCCCCCGCAGTGATGTTGGTTTATAAACCCCGTTAGAATTACACGTTTTTTTAGCATAAGCCATAGTCATTGGAGCTATACCCTCTGGTTATTTGACATAGCTATGGAAGTCATGGCCCGTTTAGATGATTCGCATAACATGACGAGTTGCCATTCTTCAAAATGCTGTTCCACTTCGTTAGGTTCAACAACCGTTTGGGGGTCATTGATACCGGGGCTTGGAGCAACAAACGATGGGGGGTTCCTTTATGGGGAATCCCCAAAAATGGCGGTGGAATCCCTTTATTGCAGGGATAATCCCTCACAAAAATGGATGAGAGCTGGGGGTGTCCCCATGGATTGGAAACCTTCATAGAATTTCACACATACATCGTTTCATGGATATATGATAGATAGATCAATAAATAGAAATAAATAGATAGATTGACTCCTAGAGTTTTTTCCCCCGCACAGCCACTCACTCGGTCATCAGGAATTTTGGGCTATCATCTGGTAATTTATCAGAGTTTACTATGGAAAATCACCTTTCAAATGATAGGTAAATCAATGTAAACCAAACAGCTATGGCTCATGTTCATCCATATGTCAAATAGCTAAATCCTAAATTGCAAGAGGCTTTTTTTGGTGGTTTCCTAAGTCATAGGGGTACCCCCAGTTCTCATCCGTGACTCCTTGGAGCGGAAGGAACAGCGTTTTTGCGTCCGCATCTCCTTGTCGAAGTAGCCCGGGCAGCTAAACCAGCCTAGCAACCCAGGGCCCAGACAAAGCGAAAAACGTTGGGCAAGTTGAGAACGGTGGATTCCCCTTCTGGATTCAATTCTGATATCAACATATTATATAGTTAGATTTAGATTGTATATATTAGATATATATTGTCTATCTTCTGTATATTCCCATATCATCAAGCAACAGGGGTTTAGCAACCACTGCTCACTTGTCTACCTCTAGGCCCAATCCCATAAGCAATACGACCCATCCTCCAAAACAGATTTTGGAAGCTTAGAGCCCTGAAGGACTGAAAGAACCCCCAAAAAAGAATCCAAGGTTTGCTTCAAACTTGGGACTGCCGAATTTTGATATCCATTTCAGGATCTACACTTTCAAAACAAGTGTGGGAAACAATCATTTCGTTTTCAAGGGGACATATTTTGGCCGGGCCAGGTTCATAGGTTCATGTGCCTCTGGAAAAAACTTGACGTGATGACCCTCGCTTTTAGGTCTCTCAGGTCTTGGCTATCAGCATCCCATATTATCGAATAAGCATCTGTTTGAAACATCTTGAAACCACAAAAAAATGTCTAACCCTCTGGTTTTGTCAAAATAGCTATTGTTTCAGCCATGGCCCAGTCGAAATAGTTGATTTACCCTGATTTACCCATTCATAGCCATGTAAAAATGGTGATTTTCCAGTTCGTTTTATGTGAACCTTTACCAAACGGGCTCAACGTCACCCCCTTTAGCCGCCTTGCCTCCCAGTCTGCTCCAATGAATCTGGCCAGGCGATGGCCATCGGTGTCATGGAAAATTCCCCCATGGTGCGCAAAAATGGTCATTGGTCATGGGAAAAAATGAGAAAACTAATGCATATATAGTTTATGATATGCTTATGATCTTTGTAATGCAGGGTTTACCATGGTTTACCCAAGAATCAAAGACCGAATTTCGATGAATTTGTAAAAGAACTGCACATTTTTGGAAATTGGAGACGAACCCAGTGGCCCAACCCATGAGAAGCATTGTCGCAGCATACGAACATCCCTTAGGGTACGAAGCAAAGGCTCGCAGTTCTGCGTGAAAATGGTGGGTCTACTCAACAATTCATGTTGAACTGCGTCAGTTGCGTCAGTTCACCCGGTGCCCTTCTGTGAAACCACCAAAGTAGCTGGGATTTATGGATGTTCATCGCCTGAATTATCGTATTGATGTAGGTTTTGACTCATCCAGATATCTACCCTCGCACCCTGCTCACATCCCGGGACTGCGGTCGCTCAAACGACGTTCAGTTCGTTTACGTTATAAAGTATGATTTACTTACCAGGTTTGCGCAGACAGATCTTGTACCGTCCCACAAAAGTGGGGTTGGGGATGGGGTGGGGTGGGGTGGGGTATTAACGTTCATGTACATGTTCATACATCACCAACTTTAACATCACATCTGATCTATCTTAGACGATACGTCAGGGCTACGTTGGGGGTGGGTGGGGTGTGGTGCGGTGGAGCATTAACGTTCATGCACGTGTTCATGCATCATCGAGTTTAACATCACATCTATCTATATCTATCTGTCTTAGACGATACGTCAGGTCTACGTTGGGGGTGGGTGGGGTGGGGTGGGGCGAGGTGGGGTATTAACGTTCATGCACACGTTCATGTATCATCGACTTTAATATCACATCTAGTTACCTTAGACGTCAGGAATACGTTGGGGGTGGGTGGGGTGGGGTGGGGTATTAACGTTCATGTACATGTTCTTACATCACCAAGTTTAACATCACATCTATCTATCTTAGTCTTAGACGATACGTCAGGGCTACGTTGGGGGTGGGTGGGGTGGGGTGGGGTGGGGTGGGGCAGCGCGGGTCAACTTCTGTGCATGTGCTAATGCATCGGTTCCTTTGTCTGATTATTGCCCCCCTCCCCTCACAGACTTCCGCGGAGGCGTAGATCCACCCGTTGGGGTGGGGCCACACCTGCATCGTAGCGATGTGGGCACAGAGGA
>Ga0126342_10005900_pt1 | contig 21566 bp, 13 predicted proteins | sample Cyp1metagenome_FD_92528 | JGI IMG/M metagenome (GOLD analysis project Ga0126342, IMG submission 92528) | Coral microbial communities from Lord Howe Island, Old Settlement Bay, Australia - Cyphastrea 1 metagenome | ecosystem: Host-associated > Invertebrates > Cnidaria > Coral ... | reverse complement strand
TCTAAAAGGTAGCATGTACCTAGTAAATGCGAGGCTGGTAGTCAGAAATGCAGCAAAGACCTAGCAAATACGAGGGTGGACCTCAGAAATGCTGCCAATAGCTTGCAAATAGAAGGGAAGGGGTGCAACCTGGGGACCCATACCATTGGGGGGGTGGGGGGGGTAGGAACACGGAACACGAGACCATATATATATATATATAGATTTATACCTCTATTTTTTACATGTATATCTGTAGATATATATATATATATTTAAATTTATACAGTTGATGGGTTATCCCCATGATATCTCTTGAAGAATGAGCGCGCAGGAGCTGGGACCGGGTCAGTACAAGCTGCCTGGCACCCAGCCGGATTCGACCACCAGCAAGACTCCCCTGGTGGATGATTTTCTCGTCATTTTATGGGGATTCAAACTATGAACATATTGGAAATATGATGAGATATGTATACATATGTGATTTCATAGGGATTTTTGTTAGAATCATTTACACATGATGGTGGGTGATTTTCTCGTGACTTAGGGATTTATAAGCAGTGAATTATGGGGATATTCTTGTGAATACAACTGATCAATGATGCTTGATGATTAGTTCTGGGATTATACTACGCAATATATTGGGGAAGATCACAATCCACGAACGGGGCATCCTGTTCTCAACCACCGTTAGTATTTTCAGGGACGACGCACGGCCTGGATCCTGGATATCTTTGGGTAAAACTTGAATATCAACCTAACGGTATCAATTATTTTTGTGGGTACATAATGGGGATATACTGGGCATATACATGGAATGATTGTGACTATCTGAACATGGCCGAAGTTTTCAGCATAGAAAATTTTCCTATAATTATCTATAATTCAGCAAGATCCCTAAGAATTTCTACCGTGATTGCCTGCACAGACAAAACATGGAAACACCTTCTTTTTTTACCGCTTCCCCGAGTCTTGCAGTGGATACACACCGCTCCAGCCCCTGGATCCTTGAATTTCTCATGGTTTGAATAATGTCAGACCAGGTAACGATCATATTTTTGAAGGTATATATGTACATATTTATACATATATATATAAATCACCCACCAGATCAGGATGGATAAAATTGATCACCCTCTGGTAAACCAACATAGCGAACTGGAAAATCACCATGTCTAATAGGTAAATCAACTATTTCTATGGGCCATGGTTTCCATAGCAAAATGTTAAATTACCAGAGGGTACCTCCTTGGTAGCCTCAGAGTCCCCTTGTCGGATGGGAACATCGACGACAATTTGTCGTGAAGAAGCGTGCTCGCCAGCAGATGTTTTGCAATTGCTAGGTATATACTATACACATAACTACCCTGCTATTCGATTTTTTTTTTTTGCAGGGTATCTAAGATTATCCATATCCATTATATATATACATATGTATATATATATATATATACACACACCATTATAGCCCCATTGCGGTTGGTTGAACATTTTTTTTGCTTCAACCAACCGGTCATTTTCGCTTGTCCAGGATGAAGCTTGGCATTGGCTGCCAGTCCGTCATCAGGGCGACGCACTGAGGAAGTCGCCTTCGGCGGCGCAGGGGGTATCTGGATCCATGGGCTAGTCTATGATAGATGTTTAAGATGAATAAATATATAAAGTCCTATTGATAATCTATGTGTTTCCAAGTCTTATGTTGTTTCACAAGTGAATGTGATTTCATAAGCCCGATTTGTGAAAGATATATGTGATATATATATATATATATACATAACATAGTTTCACCACAATATCGATTTGAGATCGGTTTATACAGATATGATATCGTATGACTGCCTTTTTAATTTTATCCCTGGCCAGACTGTTAAATGGGTTGAGTTGGGATCTGATTCTAAAGATGTCAAAGGTGTCAGCATTCGTAAAAACCCGGTTTTACATTTTGAAACTGGTTGCTAGTTGCAGAGTTTTACTTTTCAATATTGCTGGCCATTTTGCATGTGCAGTTCGTCCTGCTTAAGTCGCACAACACCAAGCTGCGACTTTGACGTCACAGCTTTGTGGCTATGGTTCAAGATTGAAGTGGATTAAATTATACCGATCTCACTGCGACCTCACTGTAACGATGGTTAGGATTCGTGGAACTAGCATTAACTATCCCAAAATAGCCTTATTTTAGGCTAGTGAATAATATTGAATATAATTACTGGTTGGTGGTTTTGAACATTAATTTTATTTTCCATTTCATACATGGGATAATCCTTCCCATTGACGAACTCATATTTTTCAGAGGGGTGGCAACCAGTAATTATCATTTACCCAGAGCTCGCCGTCTAATTTACCATCCCCAACATCTCCTGAAAAGTTCGATCCTGAGGTCTGCACCCGTTCGCTTTAGTTCGGCTTAAGACTTATCCTGTCCGATTTAGGACTCCAAAAAAAGAACATGTTGGATGGATAGAAACCATAGAAACCATCATTGGTAGTCAATATCCATCAATATCACAAACTAATGGACACGCAATGGAAATAAACATCATAATTAACTTAAACGGGAACTCAATATCCAAAATATTCAATGGATAATCAAGGGATGTCACCAACGAATTTAGATATTCCATGGATATTACCTCCCCAGTAAATCAACAGTTTGGCCCTGAAAACAGATGAACATAGCCAAGAAAATTCATGGAAAGTAATCTTCCAACCCCCGACTCTTGGCAGGGTCTGTGTTAAGTTACTGGAATGTAACCACAATTCACTAGAATAAAACTATCACTAATCCATTTGATGGATATTAACCATAATTGGATATTAGATTTTATCCATCAAGAACCAATTGCTAGTGGATCAATGAATATTAACATTAATATCAACCATAATTTTTACCATTATTAATATTAACATTAATATGAACATTAATATTAACATTAATATGAACATTAATATGAACATTAATATGAACCATATACTTAACTTCATGAGGGACCATATGCAACACATTATGTCAATGGCAATTTCAGGAACCTAAATTGGAGGTACCTACCATATACAAGGCCTATGTAAGGGAATATCCCCACAAGATATGGCCTGAAAAATGGTACGGTACCTCCATTTTAGGATCCTGAAATTCCCATTGATTATGAAGCATTTTGGTCAAAAAATATCATGAACTTCTCGGTGACTTTCGCCAACGTCCCTATTGGCACCAAGGCCAATGCACCGTCTTACTCCATCTGAGCCAGGCCTCTTTTCGCCAATAATTTTGGACCTCAAATTCCCATTGAAAAATTGGGGATTCCACCATATTCCACGATAGGTTTATCTTATTTTATATTCATCAAATACGGCAGATATATATATATATATAAATCATTATAAATCATTATAAATCTACAATCCCAGATTCAGAATGAATCAATATAATGCATAATTTGACGAAAACTTGTTTGTCAGTCCGAGGTTCTGCTTCATGCCTCGGAAAGTTCACATGCAAACGTTGTTCGCGTCACAGGGGGAAACTCACCATCTGTTTGGCTGATAGGGTAGGTACCTGGAAATGGAATAGACCGATATACCCCAAGTTCGATGGTAAAGGGTCACTATTGAAATGGTTGTTTTGAATTGTTTTGCGGTATAGCAACTCCAAAAAGATAGAACCGTGTTTCCAGGATGTTATTATTATAAGATATTATAAGTGATGTTTCCTCCATGGTTTTCAGGTCTTCATCTTTTCTATCCTTCTGCGGGTTGCTATATGACGAGATGAGCAAAGGCGATGGATGTGAGCAGAGCTGGTGTTCAACATCAAACTGTGAACGTTCGAATTCGAAGTGTTCAACGGCAAACTGTGAAGCATGTCAAATCCCTAGGCCCAGGCAGGGAAACAACTATTGTTGTTGTCGTTGTTGTTGCCTTGTTGTTCTTTTTGTTCAAAAATATATACACGATACAGCAAACCCATTAAACTTGGAAACGCTATGCAATATAGCAATTGAACTCAGTATGGGAGCTGAGATCAAAGCGCGCTTACTTGTACCAGCAATGAATCTTGAAGATTCGAGGGGGCAACATGGGACAAACAATTTCTGCAAGGCCACATATTCCCATTTGGGAAGATCGACCAGGAGGTGATTTCGTTTTCTTTCCCCGACTTGTTATGACATAAGTTGGAATTGTGACCTAGAAATGTGCATGGTTGAACACTCAGACATAGTTCGTTCCCTTTTGCCTTCGAATTGCTCCATGCCAAGCTCCGGCCAATGCAACATGTGCAGCACAAAGATCCAGGATCTCTAGCCGATGTCTCGAATGGACAGAGATTTCGTAGAACATACGGTGGAGTGTTTCGCGAAATCCGAATCACCAGTTAGTTGGTAAACATCCCATAGGGTTTCAAGGTGTTTCAACCATCGGTGCAGGATTTCTCCACTGTACATGACAGGTCTTGAAGGTCAGTGGGGAAATTCCATGATTTCTATGCTATGTGTTTTTGGGTGAGCACGGTGAGCCCTCTTTTGGGGCTTTCATGGGCTTTCTATTTTACAACTAGTACACAGACATGGGGTTGTGTACAAGACAGGCCATCAGCTCGCACGGCGCGGAGCGAAAAGTACGCGTGTCACTGGACTGTTTGGTGGTTTGAGATGGTTTGAGTCTTGTGTTTTTGGATCATTTTGGTGAAACCACCAAGCCGTCAGCTAGATATTTAGATCATTTTCAAACGCCAGAAATGGTTTGCTCTGGCAAGGTCAAGACGTCATAGAAGTGGCGGCATTCAATATGCCAGCCCAGTCTTTTTTCAAACCCGCACCGGATCTGAAACCGAGGTACATGAGAATATCGATGCATTAGGCCGCTTTTGCTGGCTACAGGTGGGATATAACTACATCAAAATTGACTGGGTATGTGTGCTTGCCATGAGATTGAGATTAGAGAAGGGCCTCTTAAGCCATCGTTGCGATGTATGATAATCTAGTACTGTATACATATACGATCATATGTAATCGTGTGTATTTATGTAATATTGATATACAACGCGACAATGATGATGTGATATAATGTGGGCTTCCACAAAAATAGGAGATCCTTTTTTTCGCATGGTTTTTGTGTATTTTTCTTGAAAGACCTAAGCGTCGATCAAAAATCCTTATTTTCAGCGATCCCTTGCAGGTCGAATCGCGGCGCTTTTTTTTCATTGAGTTAGGACTCAGTGATGACCAGTATCCAGTGGATGTTGTTTGATTCTTGGTGATTTCAACATGGGATCTAAGATGCTGAATAGGGTATGATATATACCCTCTGGTGAACTAACATAGCAATGGAAAATCACCATTTTTCATGGGAAAATCCACTATAAATAGCCATTTTCCATTGCTATGTTAGTTCACCAGAGGGTATATATATATATTGTATGAATATCAGAAGTGTGTTTTCAATCATCGAGACTTGGGATTTCAGATGATTTCTGTCCGCAGATTTCACTATTTTGGAATGGGTGGCTCAACCAGCAATCAGAAAATGTTTGGAAATCACGGAAAAAACAGAAATACATCAGACTGCAGAGGGTTGATGGTAAATGATCTGCAAACTTTCAGGCTGTTCAGGTAGGAAGAGTCATTCGACGTTCCGGGTCACCCAGCAGGCTTTGGCAAAAGCGACAATGACAGTCGCCGGCCTCTGTGGGAGCCACACTCTTGTGGGCTTGCAAGCAACATTTGCCATCCAAGCCTTAGCTGGTTGGTGGTTTGGATTTTTTTTTATTTTCCATAATATATGGGATAATCCTTCCCATTGACTTTCATATTTTTCAGAGGGGTGGCTCAACCACCAACCAGTTAGAGTTAAAAAACGAACTTCACTGGGTCTGGTTACCGGCACGCTTAGTTCATCCCGCGGGTTTCCTTTTTTGGACGCTGCGTTGCAGCGTTTCAGCGTGAGCAGAATCGTCCAAGGTCCAAATCATGAAGATCCAAAGGCCTGAAGGGTCCAAAAAGTTCAAAACGCGAAACCCATCCGAGATACCTAGTTTAGCTCATTCCTTGAAAGACACCTAGCAGACCTAGCAGATGCGTCGTCAAAAGTGCAACTTCCTTGTGCTGGGGGATGTTGCTCGACCCATTTTGGCTTCACCATGAAACACAGGGTGATGTGACAAAAAAGATGCTTCGATTTGGTACATTTTCCATGGATTCAGGGTTTCAATGACCTAACACCTATTGTTCTCCTGATAGGGCTTCACCAAGTTTGCAATGCCCACTGAAACCCACTTGGCGCCCAAATCAAAGGAAGTTTAGTTAGCAACCTTCCAAGTTACGGACAAATGTCAATGGATAGCAACCGCAGCTCATCAAGTCAAAACTCAGAGTAGCTGAGGGGGAACAATCGAATGTCTGGTGGTTTCAAACATTGTTGTTCATTTGAATCTGACTTCGATCTCGACGATGATCCCACATGATTTTTCAGAATTTTTCCATGGAGTGGATCAACTACCAACTAGGCTCGGGTGGAGACGCCTGACCATGAAGCACCGCAGCAGCTGGATTCCCATCCTTTGAAAATGGCGGTGGTGCTGTTTCTAGGGCACTTGCCATTTGAACACAGGGTAGCTGCCGCTACCATCCCCTAAAACGTCCTACAATTTGGAAGTCGCAAAATTACATCCCAGTCATGATGATCATGAGTAGGAGGGCAGGAAAAAATATATGGAAAACAATCTGTGTTGGTTTCGTAGATGTTTATAACATTTTATAACCAACAAATTTAAGTTAAAACCCTGCATTCTTTACCACCCTGCAGAATACATCCCCTCGACATCTTCCCTCCCTGTGGGGCGGCGGGGTTTCTCCGACGAATGGCGGTGGAAGTGGAAAATGTGCTTTGGCTTTAAAGGGGACCGGTCGAGTTGTTGGGTTCGGGGTTATCGAAAACCACCCGTTATTTGGCTGTAGCAGCTCTAGCATGGTCGTTTTCTATCGTTTTCACCGGCATTTTTTCGAAAGGAAAGTGGCATGCAAACATCCGAACCGACAAACATTCGAACCAACTGCAGATGGGACCGGACTAGTTTCAGACATTTTGATCCGTTGCCAGAGTCAGTTTCCTACGAGAATTTTGCAGTTACATACCTGTCAAAATGGGGGGTTCACCAGTTAATACCTATCAAACTGGGTTTTGATTTTGAAACAAACGTGGACATGATACACAAACCCACAACGACCCGGACCCACTGAATCAAACTGGACGTGTCTCTTTGTCGGAACATGTCGGAACCATGGTTATGTAGGCCTCCGAACCTATGGGTTTGTCGAAACATTGCTTCGGCATGGTTGGGTAAAATCAATGATTCATGATCGTGTTCAATTTCCCTATATAGTAAAATTGCCACAAGATAGGGTACTGTATGAATTGAAGGACTTGCGGAGAAGATACTTAGATAACCCCCAAAATCAATACCAATACCCTCAATATTTCCTCAGAAGGTACGACTGGATCCATAGGGGTATATATAGAGCTAATTGAAATTATGCCCCATGACGGACACCCATATTTGGGGTAGTTCACCATGGTTCCCAGCATTTCCCAGCCCATTATCTCGATTTTTTTGATGGTCGACAAATGTCAACTATATACTTATTATATACAAAATATACAAACATGTGCAAAACTTCGCTGAAATTGATTAGAAAGTCCCCCGTGACACTCCAGATTTTGAAAAAACCGGTTGTAGAAAAGGACTGAGGACAGAACCAGGAAACCTTTCCTAAAGATCCACCAAATTGGCTTGCAGTTGGGCCAAAAACGTGAAACCCTATCATGTTCATCCATTGTTCTGTATCTTCTTTCTCTAAGAATGGGTGTTCCAATTGCTTTCTTCTTCATGTTTATTTACTGTACATCTAGTCTTCCGGCCAGGATACTTTATTTTGGTGCTGCTGCTTTCTTTGTTCCGTATACGCCATCAGGGTTTTGACAAATATATACATATATATATATGTTAGATATCCAACCAACGAGATCAGATGATCAGCATTCCAAAGTAGATTCCATGCTGATGGCCTAATGTCAACCCAAGATCAATATATGGATGTTTTTGGGTTGTTTAACTTCAAGGGGTGGGATTGCAATGACGCAAATCATCACCCATTTAAGGGGTTTTACCTTCCGAATCATTGTTGAAAATTTACGGTTTTATCATCAACTGATAGTCAACAGTGGTCAGTGGTGAGGGTGTTTACCCCTTGGAAATTAGCTGTTGAAGTTGTACATGAGTTTAATCCACCTTTTTCGCCATCATCGACAAACCGTTCACCTAGGCCAGAGACGACGACCACCCGTGCGCCGTCGCGGCAATGCCTTTGTGCGGTGCATCCCAGCTTGCCGCTACTTGCTGTGGCCATCAGCGGAGCAGGTCACCTCCATAGATCCCACTGGAAAAACAGCGGAGTAAATGGATCTACCCTCTGGTAATGACTAACATAGCTATGGAAAATGGCAATTTATAGTTGATTTACCTATTGAACATGGTGATTTACCATAGCTATGTTAAATTACCAGAGGGGTAATGGTCTCAAAGTAATGTGTCAATCCCCTAGGAAAAACCACGGTTTCTGCGGTGGTGTTGAATCTTGCTGGAGGATTATCATCTTGGTAGATAAATTCTATGTCAAATGCATCATTAAGTTTTGTAGTATGTTTTATACTATCTCATCTCTATCGATCTATATAATTAAGTATTGCATGTTGATTGATAACTCCCTAATGTTAGCCGAAAACAAGCGAACTGTTATTTTTTTGAACCTTTTAGAACAAAACCCCCGATGCTCGTTGAACAAAACTTTATGTACTTCCCTAAGATTTTATTTGATTTCTAACTGGTTGATAGCTCCATGTACTTCCCTGAGATTTTATTTGATTTCTAACTGGTTGATAACTCCATGTACTTCCCTGAGATTTTATTTGATTTCTAACTGGTTGATAACTCCATGTACTTCCCTGAGATTTTATTTGATTTCTAACTGGTTGATAACTCCATGTACTTCCCTGAGATTCTTTTTGATTTCTAACTGGTTGATAACTCCATGTACTTCCCTGAGATTTTATGATTTCTAAAACAACAACCGTTGCGGCCCAACCTCGCCCCACTGCGCCACAGGCTCCGAAGTCCAGATTTTGGACGCCCGCAGCTTGCAGCGCCACGAGAGTCGCGGCCTGGCGCTGACCAGCGACGAGCGGGTGTCGGCAGTGGCATCTCGGGTTGAGGCGTGACGTTTGGAATGATGGTTTCCATGCTGGGAAATTAGCATAATTATCCCATATGTTATGGTAATATTTATATGCTGATAATGGGATTATTTATCATGAGTAATTGATGGTATTATTACAGGATGGTGGCTCCCAGTTATAAGTTATTAACCATCCTGTATAACAACATTCTGGTGGTTTATAACCACCATATGTGGTTTATACAGGATAAGTTGGTGTATAAACCACATGAATACTATAGTTATATATATATATATCTACCATGAACCATAGAATTCAGCAACTTACAGGGCAACTGAACGCTATCTTGGGGGCCCCATCCTGGAGGGAATCATCCTAACATGACCGGAAAAAATCAGCTTGGTGAATCATTACAATTCAGCCAGCCTGATAAGTGGATAGTTGGGAAAAACACATGCTGATAAGGAGAAATCAGAGGGTTTGTAGTTTGGTGACATTTCTTTGGTTGTTGATTGATTGCTTATTCTCCATAGGTTCCAGCGCAATTAACATGTCGTCTAGCAACATATGGGAATACATCGAGAGTTTTTGCGGTTGATGTTTATAGAAAGGAGTATCCCACCCAATAATTGGGGAATGTGAGCTGACCCGCTATGTGCCGAACGGATTTTCCATCCTCCCCAGGGGGTAGTCGTGCAACAGCCCTTTTAGCTTTGTCATGGTCTATTTTAGTTGGGATGGTATCTGTAAGCAGCAAACGACATGGGAGTTCTGCAGCCAATTCTTTGGAAACATTGAAGGTACAGAGTCTTTCTATTACTGGTACTTTTTCTTTTTATCCATTCTTTTTCGCATGCTTAGTTTCAGGACACCCTTCATATATTCCAGATTTTGAGAATTTCATTTTGAACCATACCATACTCATGTGTGCTCCTGATGGTTTTTGGTGAAACTTGCGGCTTGACATATGCTAACATCAATGCATCGTTCCCGCAAAAACACGGGCACACAATTAACCAGTGGAACTTCACTCGTTTGATATCCAATTGTATTCCGTGATTTGTTGCTTAAATAAAAGCCAATTTTGATGGTTATTTCGTATTGGTCTGGTTTTTGTAGCTGAACCTTGTGCATCTTGTGCTCAGTGTAAGGACGAGCAAAACACCGTTTTCTTGTTCAAATGTACCTGTATGGTGGTCGAACTTCGTAAGCTCCACGTTTGGCGAAGAAACCTGTCATATTGGTGGTTGAACTAACTTTCTAAGGGCCTACAACATCCAACAGCAATATTTTTGCGGTAAAACCTAGATTTTGATCTTTAGAGCAACATTTGTTTTAACTTTTAGTTTTTACCAACCCTTGTTGTATATACACCCACAATTTTGGTGTTTAAACCATTTGTTCGGTGGTTTAATCATGTTTAATCCATCTTCTTGGTGGTGAAACTCACAGTTCCAGTGTTTAAATTCCAGATTCTTGGTGTATAGCTTCAGCTGTCACTATTTTACTTATTCTTTCGCCATTGTATTTTTTTTGGGTTTGCTATGCTAAATCCCACATTTTTTGGTATAAACCCCTTCAAATTGACCTTTTCATAAGGCATGGCATCCGCGTCGTGCGCTGTTGGCTCTGCTGACTTCCCGTGGTGGCAGCCGGATCCATATCTTGACCTCTGAGAGGTCAGGGACTTCACCATAAACCCAAGCCCAGTGGGACCATTCTTCCGGCTTATTGATCAAGACACAAGGGAATATCCTCTGGTAAACGTTTACATAGCTATGGAAAGTCACCATGCTATTAATGGGAAAATCCACTATTTCTATGGCCATTTTCAATAGCTATGTAACAAATTACCAGAGGGTATCAGTTGTTTCAATATGTTTTTCAGTTTTTTGTTGATGAACATCCAACATCATCCAACTATATACTGGCGATTTTGATGTAAAAAATCATGGGCAGTGCTATATTCCAAACATGGATTATTAAGCACCAAGAATGTCAAAGAATAACAATCTTGTTGTGCCTCCGTTGGTGCCCTATTTTTGAGCCATAGCCATGATGACAATCATCACCTGAATCCTGACATTATTTTTACGTATTGGCCTCCGATTCACTTCTACCGTCCGGTGTTGGTAGCCGCCCGACTCTCCCCCGAAAACCGCAGGAGTCAGGTCCAATCAGGTTTTCGGAAAACCGGGAATTTCAAGCGGGGTTGAAAGTGGTTTAAGCCAGCAAAATAGTGGGTTTTAACCAGGAAACCTGGGATATTTTTATATAGATGGAAGCCCGTCTGGGGATCAGCATTCAGGGTTGTTACAGCTCCCATTACCATGTAAGATATACTTTTAAGTATCTTTATAATATGTAATTTTCTAATTTTACTTAAGATATGTATGTAAATTAAGTATGTAATTACAGTTGTATCTAATGATATGTATAATACGTATGTAATTTTACTTGAGATATACTTTAAGTATGTAAATTTTGAAATTATCTTCCTGCGCTACCAGGGTGGACCGCCCCACCTTTCGCTGCCACGCCGCCCTGACGGAGCGCGAGCTCTTCGGAAACGACGAAAACGTCGCGCCGCTGCCAGCCGTGTGCTGGGCGCGCGATCAGCTGCTGCTGGGGGGAGAGATGCTGTGTGCCGCGGTTGGGGAGTTGCCTGTTGGGGAAACTACTGGGAATCAGGTCATCTAAGAATTTGTTATGGCAAAGCACGGCCTGTTTCTTCACAGGCCGTCGACCGGTTACAAAACAATGCAGGGAGCTGATTGGGCGAGGGCTGATGCTCTTCTAGACTGTTTGGTGGTTGCAACCACTTTTATGATCTTTCATGTAGCTTATATATATATATACAGTAGTGGGATATTCTCGATGTGGGCTTTGCTTGGACAAACTTTGATTTCAACCTCTCGTTTGTGATATTGGGGTGATGAGCGAGATTCTGTCCGGAAGGATGTGAGGCACGAAGCAAGGTCAGCAAGTCTTGACAGTCGAGACTGGCGGTGAATATGGTTTACACCACACACTGAGTTTACATACGTAATAATATACATGTTAGTGTAATCAAATCAGGGTTGCAAACCAAAGTTTCGCCGCTTACAGCGAATATATGTTTAACTGCTCCATGCTTCTGACAAACACTTTCAACATTTTTCAACACATATATACAGTGTGTATATATATATATATAATAACCTCTATACATCATTCACAATCGGCGGACTCTACTTCTTTACTAGCCTCTGGTGCCATCAAACATGGCTAGCTGGAACATGACCACCCCATGTGGGATTTTCCCGCCATGTTTGATAAAATCGTTTCGGGTACCCAGAGAACAAGGGCGTCCTGACCTGGGACTCTGCAGGTGCTTGCCCGCTGGCGCGCGGTTTAAGCGGCGATACACCACGCTGCGAAGTGCAGAAGCTGCCGAAGGGTGAGCCGCCCATCGTGCAACTGCAGATGGACGGGACGGGGCAAGTGCGCAAGTGCCCTTTGCGGTAGACAACCAGAGGTATATAGTATAAAGTCATATAAAGTCTGCATCCAGCATTTTGAGCCATTGATGGTGAATGTATTGGTGATGCTGAGCCAGGAGACCTCTGAACGTGGCTTGGTCGAAAGGTGGGTGAGAAAGGTCAGAACCACTTTTTTTTTTTCGGGCTGGAAATTGCTACCATCATTGGATCCTTTTTTGTTGTTTGATGTTGTTTGTTTGATTGGAGGTTTCGTTCAACATGCCTTGGGTTCGTTAGCTTGACTCTTGAATCGGATTCTGTACTTCAAGAAACAGGAATGCACCCAACTTCTATATCTCCAACTTTTGTTGATCACCTTTGGTTCCATGCATAGATAGATCTGGATCAATTGAATCATGACCTGCGCCTTGGTTCCATGATGGTGCTGTAGCCGAAGCTTTCAGGTTTTTCAGGTCTTTCAGGTCGATACCATTTCATATACCATAAATATACCATTAATGTGGATGATATACAATAATGGTAAATTAACTATTAAATTGGTATATAAATGGTATGTTAATTTCATATACCATTTAATCTGGGTAAATTTCATCACGACCTCACTGGTCTCCTCACTGGGAATCATGGTTTTTATAGGGGAATCATCCCCAAATGGGCCGCAAGATTCAGATTAGTGGAATATTATAATTTACCCAGATTAATGTGGATGATATACCATTATTCTGGGTAAATTACAACAATTCACTAACATGAATTAAGAATAATTAAGGCCATTTGGGGATGAATTCCCGAATCCGAACCATGATTATAATGAGGGAGAGCAGTGAGGTCGTGATGAAAATTTCCCAGATTATTGTAAGTATCCAGATAGATGTTCAAGTGTAGTTATACCGTCTCAAAAGCCAGTTATATCACTGTTATATCCCCTTGTAAGATGCTATGCCTGATGTCAGGATCAAATGGAATGGTTGGAGCTGAATAGATGGTATATCCTTTGTGATACAAGTACGGGTAATTACAAATATGTATTATGTATCAACTGACTGTTAATGACTACTAATGTTACTAATGACATCTAATGACTATTACTGACTAGCACTAACTAATAACTAGATCACGCCGGGGATAGCGGCGCTGGTGCTTTTCAGCTTCGCACGCAATAGTCATTATGTAAGGAATCAAGATCGTATTGGAAATACTATAGGAAATGCCACAACCGAACATCACGAGCGTGTTAAAATGTTCTCATGTTCATAGCGTAGAAGCAAGGCCGTTTTGGAAATTACTAAAGGAAGTGCAATAACGTAACATCACGAGCGTGTTAATATGTTCTCATGTTCATAGTAGAAGCAAGCGCGTGTTGGACATTAATATAGAAAGTGCAAGAACGTAACGTCACGAGCGTGGAAAAATGTTCTTCTTTTCATAGCGTAAAAGCAAGAGCGTGGTTCGAAATTACTATAGAAAGTGCAAATGTGCAAGAACGTAACGTCACGAGCGTGTTAAAATGTTCTTCTGTTCATAGCGTAGAAGCAAGAATGTGTTGGAAATTACTATAGAAAATTACTATAGAAAGTGCAAATGTGCAAGAACGTAACGCCACCTGCGTGTGAAGAAGCAAGAGCGTATTAGACATTACTATAGAAAGTGCAAGAAGGTAACATCACGAGCGTGTTAAGATGTTCTTCTGTTCATAGCATAGAAGCAAGAGCGTGTTGGAAATTACTATGGGAAGCGCAAGACGGAGAATCAAAGAACGTAGACGATTGCAGGTTATTAGCCCCACCCCACCCTACCCCCCCCACTCCACCCCATGCAAAAGGTACCGTGAACATAAATATCAACATCATCAACATCTCTGAAAAAAAAGAAAAATGCTAAATTCCTCAGCGCCTCTATCCCCGGCGTGAAGCAATAAACTAATAACTAGCACTAACTAACAACTAGCACAAACTATTATATCACAACTAATAAGAACTATTATGATTATTCTCCATGCCCTGTTGATGACTCAATGACTACTAATAGATCTCAAGAACTGAGGCTTCTTGGCCTCAGTCCATGGTGGCGGCAATCTGCGCGTGTGGTGGGCCAAGGAGGTACCTCTTTGTTGGGACCGAGGGAAGGCCTTGAATCACTTGGTTGATACATGATGGTTGAGCCACCAATTCATGGGAATTCATGGGGATGTAGTGGGATCATCAACAATTAGGCATTTCAATGGGGATATCTACTGGGGATATCATGGGATAGAAGGAGGTGTATAACGTTATATAACTTATATAACCAAGAATTAGTTGATACCCGGTGTAATCTACCATGGTGGGCAAACCATGTTTGATTACTGGAGGGTGATGGTTGACCCAGTAATTTATGGGGATCTCATGGGGATACAATGGGACATCAACAACAATTAGGGTTGTAATGGGCAAACTATGGTAAAATAATCAATGGTTAATGGGTATATAACGGATATATAATGGGGATGTAACATATATTCAATGGGGATGTAAAGAGGATGTCATGGATGGGGATGTAATGCGGATATAATGAGGATATAAAGGGGATGTCATGAGGATATTTTCACGTTTTTTTTTTTCGTTTTTTTTTTTTTTTCGGCAGGTACACACAGAGGATTCTCCCACGACTCGTAACTGCTTCGTTGGCCATTTTGGCCATTTTGGCCATTTTGGCCATTTTTTTGGGGTCGTTAAATTGGGTACCTGTTCACCTGGCACATCCCCAATATTCCATGATGAAGGGTCTGGATCTCACACCCCATATGGGGGATGGCCATCCATAGGGCTTACCCTCTGGTTATGTCACAGTTTGCTATCGAAAATGGTCATAGAAATAGTGGACTTACCCATGAAACATGGTGATTTTCCATAGTTATGGTAGTTTACCAGAGGGTACTGTAATCTACCCAATAATTACTGTGTTACTGGGATTCCCAATAATTCTGGGATAACCATGACCAGTTCATCCCATGTAACTTGACCATGGCAGGAGGACTGTCCTGCACGGAGCCGTGTTCGGCGCCGTCCGGAAAGTGTGGGCACAGTCTTGGGATGTTGCAGCGAGGCAGGGGGGTTCTGGGTTATCTTAAGGTTGCTTCCCAGATGTTGGTTCAATACAGGTTCAAATGAGTTACTATACCAAACATTTCATTGGGATATAATGGGATATGTATGTATACCCGAGGGGCTAGGACTTCTCCGATGGGGAGGGGTGGGGTGGGGTGGGGGTGATACGGTTTATGATGCTATGCTGCGGATGTGCTTCGTCACGCATATTGGGTGCGGTGGGGTGGGGTGGGGTGGGGGTAATAACCATATTTTCGGGTATATACCTAGGCTACAAGGGCTTTGACTCATAGCCATATATATATATATATTTAAATACACACACCATGATTATGTTCCGGTTAAATCTCACAAAAATGTTCCCATGAAGATAATGCATTCAAACATTTTTTTCACTAATGATGTTCCATGGTTTAGTATGAAATAAATGTATTTATTATTAATTTTATATACCAGTACTAATCATCATCAGTACATGATGTGATAATATTTTATTGTATGTACTACTAATAATGACTAGTGTAATTATAAGTGCTATATACCATGTAATAATTAGCACTTTTTTGTGTGTACTTTTCTACCATTATTAGTGTAATACTTATTACTTATTACTGTATATGTACATATAATGATAATCATTAATTCTTTTCATGTGTACTAATATATAGATAGATATATGATTAGGCCAATACTTACCCATTGATAATGTTCCACATATAGCACTGAGCATTGTATATCGTAGTACACTAATGGTGCTTATGATATATGTATACTAGTAGTATAATGGTACTACTAAAATGATACCATTGTAATTACTAGTACCATTATTGCACTATATAAACATATAGGAATATATATCATATCTGGAAAATTATGTACATATACTACCAATAATTTAGTACCATATCTAGTATAAACTACTAATAGTACCATTCTTGTACTAATCCTTATTAACAGTGTTATATCTCCAGGTCTTGGAACGTCATTGCCTGGCAGCCAGATGGGCGCCACGAAAGAGGCCGAGTTTTGCCGATTTTTTTCTTTTTTTTCGGGCGATCTGATGGAGGAAAATTTAGGGTGATTTCATGGGGGTGAATGGTAATGGGATTTCATGGAGGTTTAATGGTGATCTAATGGGATTTCATGGTGGTTTAATGGGAATGTAACAAGGAATTGAACCATATTAAACCTTCAGTGCATGGTTTGTTAATGTTTGTTATGTACATACTACATAATCATATAGGTATATATATATGTATAAATATCTCTGGGTAAATTATAACGACCTCACTGTTCTCCCTCACTATAATCATGGTTAATTTACAGGAAATCATCCCCAAATAGCCGCAAGATTCATGTTAGTGAATTATTGTAATTTACCCAGAATAATGGTATATCATCCACATTAATCTGGGTAAATTATAATATTTCACTAACCAGGTGTACCGACCACATGTCTGGAAAATTATGTTAACTGAAACGTCACACGTAAAAAATATGTTTTTCCGATGATCCGACACGTAAAATTTTCCCAGTCCCGTAGGGTAGTGGTTTTTTTTACATGACGCCGGACTGGGAAATCCCCAAGTTATGTATGGTTCATGGAAAAATCCCAATCTAAAATGGATGATAACCGGGGGTACCCCCATTTTAGGAAACCCCTATATACACACAATTATATAATCCTAACTGGGCAGGGTCTTGGTAACTTCAACGATTCCACGGCAGGTGCCGCGTGCCCGGAGACTCCGTTTCTCCTGCGCTGTTGGTGTCGCTGAGCACGCTGGAGAATGGACGAGTGACAGTTGCTCGGCTGTTGCATGTGAGGAGAATAGCGGATAGTATAAAAATCATATAGCAAATATACCAACCGGCTTTAAACAAATGGCAACTATATGCAACTATAAATGATTGGCATGGCATATTGGTTTAGTCAAAAGAATATGGCATTTACTTTCAAGATATGGCGATTTTCTTGGAGCAAATAATGATCAATCACAGTACTTGTCTGGTTCCATGACCAGGGCGGAGCTTCCAATATGTTGACCCCCCAACGAATGAAGGTCTTCCGGTTGGAGGTTGACAATGAATGAAACATGGTGGCATTTGGCAGTTTTGGGACTATCAAGAAATATGGCAGTAATGGTCTTCCAAAAAAGATGGGAAGCCCATTTCATGCCAAAAAAACTGTTTTTTTTCTTCAGCAGGCATTGAAAAAACAGTTCAGACTTGGTAGAAATCTGAAAGGATTTCCGTTGAGTCAATGGGGTCCTTACCTTTGAAATACTGGGTGGTGGTTTGGAACATGGTTTTTTTGACTTTCCATATATTGGGAATAATAATCCCAACTGACTAATATTTTTCAGATGGGTTGAAACCACCAACCAGAATAGTTTGACCAATTCAATCATTCTGCAATTATTTTCTTTCAGTGTCTCGAGGATGACAGCCCAAAATCATTCAACATCTATCAGATTTGAGGGGAAAACACAAGACCCGTGACAAAATGGGTTACAAAATCTGATGCTTCCCTCCAAAATCAGCGTTTGTCCAAAAGTGGGGTACCCCAATGAGAACGAAGTCTTGTCATCATTTCCCCCATCCGAACTTGCCGTATTTTGGGTGTAAATACCTCATTTGCAGACCAAAAAAAACATCCGATTCTTGGTGACACATCACAGTAAGTATCCCCCATCATATCCCGGTAGAATGGGTCAAATATCATGAATATATGCTTTGTTCCATAGCCCTGCGAATTTTTGTTGGTGAAATCCCTTGAAGCTGGAAAATCTGGAAAGAACTTGGCAGGTTTGGAGGGAATCCTGTCTGGATGAAGCTTGCGCTTTCTTGCCAGAGGCAGGAGGCGATAGTCGATGATAGATATAGGACGAACATTAATAGTAGTTTGTGGGTAGTGGGGATTTAATATGGATGGGGAGACACAGTGGTGAAATGGGTATGCTGGTGAGTAGTATGTTACTATATGTCAGTGTGTTTCCTGTTTCCATTTCTAACATGCCTACGACGACCGGTACATCTCAACATTCCGCGTTGTTTTTGATGAACACCTATGATACCATATGGATAGTGATAGTGATGAACATCCATAACTATCCAGAGCTATCCACAACTAGCATCCTCAAGTGGGACATTTTTCAACGAGGACGAGGGGCTTAGAATCCATGCTTTGAGGCGCGCTGGAGCGCCAGCTGTGACTGCGCCTTCAGTTGGGTCGCGCCCAATTGGGAGGAGGAGATGAAGTCAGGGTGGGGATGTGGGGTGGGCCTTGATGGTTTTTTTCATGCAAACCATGGAGGAATGACATCATCTCTATGATATCTTCATCTTAATTGCACAAACTTGACTTTGTTGCAAGGGACCCAGGGATGTAGGGTATCTAAGATGAGGTATATACAGTATGTCTACCCACATTTCGATGGTTTTCCCGGGGATAACACCCACTGGCACAGGACACCAGCCCAAACTTGGCTTGAATTGGCACTGACTATTCTGTTCTTGGAGTAAATTTGGCATATACATGGCTGGGTCATGAAATGGGGACCAACAAACCTGAAGATTCGGAAGGCAAAGCGGAAAACGCCGCAAAGACAGGGGCTGTGACATGTGAACCCCTCAGGAACCACAACCCCAGCCTGGCGCCACAGGAGGAGGAGCTGAATGACGCCCCGCCCGAGGACAAAGTGCCCCTGCGCGCCACGGAGCATGGGACCGCTTCCGCGAGCGCGGGGACGATGGGCTCCGTGCAGCTCGCAGCTCGGCGGCGACCCGAAAGGACTAAGGCAACTAAGGGGTTCTAAAGCAGAAGCATCATCAACCTCAAACTCAAGCTGATGCTTTTGAAGATGTGTTTACTGTAAATGTTCAACCTTTCGTTTTCCTCCGATGTTATGACATGGGATGATCGAAGTGTACGAGTGAGCAGTATTTTCATAGGGTAGGTTGAAACCCTCCAATCGGATTTCGGCCTCTTGTGGCCGATCTTCCAACTTGATGTGCTGATGACCCAGTGGGACCAGCACAAAGTGATCGCAAGTGGTTCAACCAACGGTTTATTTGATTGCACTTCAAACGTCAAAAGTCCAAAGAGGTAAGAAAAACCTTGTGGGCCTCTGCCCATGGCAGGGTCTGCCTACCCACTTTGTGTAGAGAGAAAGTACCCACCAAGTGATGCTAGCCATTCATTGAGGTCTGGGGTAATTGGATGGACACGACTGCTTGGATCACATGAGATCACATCGTCCAAGGTGATGCTGGCCGATGGCGGCACCGTGCTATGGACCCTAGAGTGGAACGATATCTCCGCGCCGATGAAGACAAGTCAAGAGGCGCGTCCACCTGGGGATTTCCCCGATGCCGTCATTGGCAACAGGAAGACCACGATCGGTCGGAAAGCCCAAAAAATCATTGGCCTTTCACGATGCAGAAACATCTTCGAAGGGTAACATCATTTGTAAATGGTTTCAAATGGATTCAAACGGGTGATTTTCCATTGCCAGCTTAGACTACGGGATGGATTTGCAACATTATGTCCTTAAATATCCGTGACGTTCCTTGACTTAATCGTTCTAGTGTGATCACCAAGTCCGTGATTGCCCTGGGAAGAATTCCTGGGTAACCAGAGAGATTCCTTGAGGGCCCATCGGAGCGGACAATGAGATGCTAAGAGGCTGCTATGACTCATCAACTTTAACGCGGGCTCATGATTCACAGGCTTGCTCCCCAAAACATTCCCAAATTCATCGACAATCTAGCATGCAAATCCAAACCACTGAAGTGAACAAGATCCCTTCAGCATGATTATCAGCCTTGGCGACTATTTTCAGTCTCAGCTCTCGCTTGTCACTTGGTGCATCCCAGGAACAGGTGGTACTGTACGTATCATAAACATAATTGGCAATGCATTCAGCAGGCACGCGCACAGGTGATATTCGATAGATCATGTTAGGTTACAGGGATCATGGTACATTAGTTGTGAAGTTCACGCGCGCGGATCAGGTTACGTAATCAGAAGGGTTGTTATTTTATGCGCAACCCGCTCTTGATGCCACCCTCTTAAGCAACTTGCAACATGCTCTTGATGCTACGCTCTCAACCTTCTTAAGCAAACATTTGTTCCCAGCAGTTTTCCACGACGCTTGTATCATGGAATCAAGACACAAAAACATCCAGAACTTGATAAGTTCCTTTGCGGATACTGTTGGCGACAATCCTTAGGTCCACTGACGCTTGAGGAATTTCTGAAAGAAATCTGCAAAGCAGTGAAGGCATGCAAATGCTTCTGAGACGAGCAGAAAATGTGCTTCAGCAACCCCAAGTGAAGAAATGACATGCAAGAAAAAAGTAGGTCTTCCAAGTTTACAAAAGGCTGTTTTTTTTCCAGACAACAAGTTGAACAGTGATGTGACGAAAACGACTATATCATTTATGTTGACCTGCTCACCAAACCACACGACTAATTGTGGGTCGGGAACCGTGCAGTTTTTGTCCAGTTAGAATTCCTGGGATTTCGCCATTTAGGGTAAGCATTTCCGATTTTTTGGCTCCTGACTCCTGACCATTCAGTTTCTAGAATGACACACTCGCCTCCACTGACCATCATGGTTTTTACACTTGGAGAACCATGACCTGTATATATCGTACCTATGGATACCTACTTGGTGGTTCATCCCACTTAGTAAGTGGGTTATAACCCCAGTTATAAATGGGATAAGTAGGGTTAATCCACTTATAACTGGGGTTATAACCCACTTACTAAGTGGGATGAACCACCAAG
>Ga0126342_10005899_pt1 | contig 21566 bp, 22 predicted proteins | sample Cyp1metagenome_FD_92528 | JGI IMG/M metagenome (GOLD analysis project Ga0126342, IMG submission 92528) | Coral microbial communities from Lord Howe Island, Old Settlement Bay, Australia - Cyphastrea 1 metagenome | ecosystem: Host-associated > Invertebrates > Cnidaria > Coral ... | reverse complement strand
TGTGTAAAGCCGTCAGTGTGTAAAAGAGTCTGTTGTGTAAAATCTTCTGTGTGTAAAAGCTTCTGTGTGTAAAAGCGTCTGTGTGTAAAAGCGTCTGTGTGTAAAAGTGTTTGTGTGTAAAAGTGTTTGTGTGTAAAAGCGTCTGTGTAAAAGCGTTTGTATGTAAACGCGTCTATGTGTAAAAGCGTTTGTGTGTAAAAGCTTCTGTGTGTAAAAGTGTCTGTGTGTAAAAGCGTCTGTGTGTAAAAGGGTCTGTGTGTAAAAGCTTCTGTGTGTAAAGGCGTCTGTGTGTAAAAGCATCTTTGTGTAAAAGCGTCTGTGTGTAAAAGCGTCTGTGTGTCAAAGTGTTTGTGTGTAAAAGTGTCTGTGTGTAGAAACGTCTGTGTGTAAAAGCCTCTGTGTGTAAACGCGTCTGTGCGTAAAAGCGTCTGTGTGTAAAAGTGTCTGTGTGTACAAGCGTCTGTGTGTAAAAGTGTTAGTGTGTAAAAGCGCCTGTGTGTAAAAGCGGCTGTGTGTAAAAGCTTCTGTGTGTAAAAGCGTTTGTGTAAAAGCCTCTGTGTGTAAAGCCGTCAGTGTGTAAAAGAGTCTGTTGTGTAAAATCTTCTGTGTGTAAAAGCGGCTGTGTGTAACAGCGTCTGTGTGTAAAACTGTCTGTGTGTAAAAGCGCCTGTGTGTAAAAGTGTCTGTGTGTAAAAGTGCCTGTGTGTGGAAGCGTCTGCGTGTAAAAGCGTCTGTGTGTAAAAGCCTCTGTGTGTAAAAGCTTCTGTGTGTAAAAGCTTTTGTGTGTAAAAGCGTCTGTGTGTAAAAGCTTCTGTGTGTAAAAGCGTCTTTGTGTAAAAGCTTTTGTGTGTAAAAGCGTCTGTGTGTAAAAGCTTCTGTGTGTAAAAGTGTTTGCGATGCAAACTATTGTCTTGTACTTGTGCTATATTGTCTTGATACTCCTGTTCTCGACTGCCTAAAACACATCTTTAATATATTGTTTTGCAATATGGTGTCTCCATACTAACAGGAGAAGACCTTGCTCCTTCACGCTCTCGGGCCATCCGTCGTCTAGTTCAAACTCTTTGGACGGCCACTGCGATCTGTCTACATCAAGCAGCCCAATAAAGGTTGCAAGTTCGTTCTCCACCTCCACCTTCATGTCCTCCCTGGTGAAATCCTCCAATTGCAGTATCCTCATTTCTTAATTGTCTCATATCCCCGTTCTTATCCCGCTACCCGCCGGTGATCGAACGTGGCCAGGTAGTCCTGAAACTCGCAATTTAAATGACACAATAATCCATAAATAGGAGATTTTCCATGATTTTCCTAGATTTTCCAGCAAGCCATACTTGATTACCAGAGGCTATTGCTGACGTTCATGGGCTGTGCGTGATCAAACACTTCTGGAAGGCGTCCCCGGCCTCGCGGTCCGCAGAGGACACGTTAAAGAGGTATGTGAAATACAACTCCTCAGCCTGTTCTGCCTCAGCGGAAAAAAAATCGGAAACCACTCAGGGACACCGGTGACTCGGGTGACTGGTACCTCCATTGACAGAATCCAAATTTTCTTGGGCTGATTCTGATTCCATTAATATTCACTGATTCTATGTCATGATATTCGCATTGTAAAATTTTGTGATCCCATTGGTTGTAAAAACACATGGAGGTGGCCCACCTGCTTTCATCACAGTGTGATGCCTGTAAAATGAGCCGTGGTTCGCTAGCCATCCTCAATGATTTGTCCCATTATTCCATTATCAGGGTTTCATAGGGACCACTAGTTACCAATTATCTAAGACAACAAAAGAAACAGTTGTAAGTGCTGTAGTAACCTTCAACAAGAAAATGTATGAATCTTCACTAATCTTCATTGTATAACCACCATTAATCCTCATTAACCACTACCACTCTCTCTATCTCTCTATCTCTCCATCGCAGACTAGGTTCGCCTCATTACTGAGGGGCGAGACGAGCAGATATCACCCGTTGCCACCCGGAAATTGGGCAGAAATTTCGATGATGGTTCTTTAGCAGCCCATTGTGGATGGGACGCATGTCAAAGGTTGCATTTTATAATTTTTACATGATTTTAAATGTGTGTGTGTGTGTCAGGTGTCCTCATTAACCACTAGAATCACTACAGTATTTTAATATATATTTTAATATTTATTTTAATATATTTTAATGCATTTTTGTTGGATGTTAAACACGTTCATCTTTTCTCGGGGCGCGCTTGATCCAGCACTTGTGACCTGACCTGGGTCGCCCCACTGCAGCTTGATTGGATTCAAAGGATGCCTGCACATGGCCATGGCCAGGCAGAAACGAATGGGAATTTCATGGGATTTTAATGAGATTTAATGGGATTTACTGGGAATTTAATGGGGTCAGAATTTATTGAATAAGATTTAATGGGGTTTCATTGAAATTTCATGGTGCTTCATGGTGATTTAACCAATAAGAATGAACAAAGGAATAAAGTACTGGTATGATATTAAACACCTTTAGTAATTTGGCATAACTAACAAGAATGGCGCATTTAGTTCGATGATTTCCCGGGAAAACCAATCGATTTCCATAGCTATGTTGGCTTACTGGAAGGTATTTGGAGCAAACTGCCATACATTGGAGGAAACCTCCTGTTTTGAGACAAACCCAAACATAGTGTTTGATGCATCTACGCCTATGTCCCCATATTTTACTTGGTTATAAAACCTGAATTTCCATGGCCAATCCAGTTCAGCCATGACAGCAACTCATTATCATCATACCTGCCGACTGAGCAATTTTTATAAACTAAACATTTACCCTCTGGTTATTTAACATGGCCATGGAAAATGGTCCATTTATAGATGATTTTCCCATTGAAACCTCCATTTATAAGGGATTTTCCATGGCTATGTTAAATAACCAGAGGGTAACATCATTTAACCAACTGATTCCAACCAAATCACTAACAAAAACACTCTCGGCCTCAAAGTAGGGTGCCACGTATTCCAGCAACTCCTGATCCGAATGACTCACTGGGCTTGCATTGGCAACGTTGGGTAAATGATAACGGATTTATAGAGATTTATAGGTATACTCCCATGTTTAATGGGTAAATCCACTGTAAATGGCAATTTTCAATAGCCGGAGAATACTTGAATATCATAATTTGGGAGAATACTTGAGATCTGATGGGATTATACCCTCTGGTGTCATCAAACATGGCTGGCTGGGATCAACGAACTAAATGTAAGTTTCCTTCTCTGGGAAATGCTCCATCAAACCATGTTTGATTACCACAGAGTATGGAACTTGGCAATGCTTGCCGCATTTCAGGTCCTTGCAAATCTTGAAACATTTCGCATCGTTTGGATATGTCTGGGTTCCAAAATCTCTTGGACTGACTAATGAAATTTCATATTTCCTATTCAATCCAATAACAATGAACATACTGGATACATCACAATCATAAGATCCAGCAAAAATAATCCTTTGGAAATATAGCATATGATCATTATCATCCCCATCCAGTTGATGATATCCAACCCTCTTCTTTCCAATTCAAAAACAAGTAACATATGTGCCAGATGTGCCATGGTTAAATATGTTCTTCCATATATCGAGAATCCAACTAAATCCCTATTAACCCCTATTAATGGATATTAACGGATTGATGACCATCCCCCAATATGGCTCCAGAATCCAACTTTCGACCATGGCACAAAAACCCCATTGCCATAGCCCCATCCCCGAGCTCCTGCAGTCCCAGCTCTCGTGCCTCACCATAAATTTGCAGAACACCACAGCGTTTTTTTTTTTAAAAATATATATATAATATATACACATTATTTGTTTTTAGTACAATGGTGTTGCTGGTGTCATGAAACAAAGAATTTGATGAGGATGTCATGGGGATATCGGATATAGATTGTGACCAACAATCGCCAACAATATATGGATAGAAAATCCCTGGGTTCGTGATAGAATTTGACATATTTGGACTCAAGAAACATGGGGGAGTATCAGCAAACATTCGATCCTTAGCTTTAAGAACTCAACACCATAGGATTGTAATTGATGAAAAAAAGGAACATGGCTTTGCATTTGTTCAGAAAGTAACAATAACAAACAGTGGGGTCGGTGGGCTTTGGGTTTTCCCCAATTTTCAAAGAACAACCCGATGAGTCGATCAGTTGATCTCAAGACATACTGTACAGTCTGGTGTCATTAAACATGGCAAGCTGGGAAATCCCCGGACAAAATCCCCTAGACCCTCTGGTAAACTCACATAGCCATAGAAAATGACAGTCTTGAAAAGGTAAACCAACTATACATGGGTTAGTTTCAATAGCCATATTAAATTACCAGAGGGTAAATGATGCTTTTCATGCTGGGAAAATCATCGAACTGAATGATGGGATTTCCAGCAGTCGTCCCAGAAAAGCCTCTTGCTAAATATCAGCCTTGGTAGCCACTAAAAACATGCAAAGACACAATGCTATGTCACCTAAACGTTAAAAACTCCAGGTTTTCTGCTCATATCCCAAGCTAGCCTAATTTTTATTATTATTTATTTTAAGCTGTGCAAATTCCAAAATCTTCCTGGTTGAGTAGTTCTACCCATTGCGCCAAGTGTTTTTTCCTATGTTTTCCCATCTTTCGATCCAAATTGTGTCGGTTTTTGCTATCCCATCATACCACTCGACATCCGCACCTCAGGCAGTGTCGTAAAACACTCAGGGTCCAAGATCTTCTGAGCCTCGGTCGACGATAGGTTCGGGGATGATTTTCAATTCTTTCAACCTGAGGCTATATATGATGACATATTATCTGGTTGGTGGTTTCAACCCCTCTGAAAAATATCATAGTCAATGGGAAGGATTATCCCATATATAATGGAAAATAAAAGATGTTCCAAACCACCAACCAGTATTATCATAGTATGAGAATGAACAACAATTACCAATGATTTGAGTTTAGATTCGATTTTGGGGATGCTTTTGAGATTACAATAAATTACCATGGGATGTTTGACTAGTGTCTTAGAATGACTGCTGTGTATCCTTTTGATCATTGGTGTGTGACAAATGAACCATTTCAGGATGATTTTAGAATGATTGATGTGTGATAACCGGTAATTTCCATGTAAAAAAAACAGATTTCCAGAGGGTAACCCGGTACATTCCACATATCCACAGTTCATGTTTCTATTTGATTTTTCATTTGATACGTGGAGGTTTCCCGAAATGGGTGATCCCTCCCCACCCCAACTTTAGGCCAAGCAACTGGTTGCCAATCTACAGAGTTGGCTTTCCATGCCTCTCCCGCTATCCGTTGGTGGCCTAACTGCCTAGCCCTGCCTTGGGCGGGAAAGCCCTCCCCAACAACAGCTAATGAGGCGAAATGACATTCCCAGTTTCTTGATCGCAATTACTTAACCTTGTTGGCTGTTGGGCCCTTACGTCGTTTGATACCATCATGATTGTGGGGGGATATTCGGATCAATCGATGAGGCATATCCAGTTTTAGCTAATCATCTCCGATTTTAATCCAATCGTGGCTTATAAAATCTTTATTATCAGACGCGTTGCTGGTCAATTCTTTTACCAAATGGACAAATGTTATATCAAATGATTGAACTCACACAGTGGATGGTTCCAAATCCTGAATCAAACGGGTCCCTTTTGGGGTTTCCCCATTGTCAACGCTGTTTTCAAGAAGTCATCCCTAAGTCATCCCTTTGATGCTTGCCCCCATGTGAACGCTAGATTAACTGAATGTCTATGACTTATCACTTACGATCTGTAGAAATTGTAGAAATCGTTGCATTCTGCTGGTGAGCCGTTTTTGAAGGCCTAAAGCAATGGAAGAATCATGGCATGGCAACGCCAGGACATCCCCTGGATCGGTCTGATCATCCCATGATATTCCCAGCAACTTTGGAATGATAATGGTGATGTTATGGTAACATGCTGGAAATGATTCCTACAGTAAGTTTGAAGGTCATAATGTTACCATGATATTCTCATAATCAGTCCAAAGTTATTGGCATAGTATTATGAAGAACCGAGCCAGCTACACATTGGAAATCTTTAAAATATTTTTTCTCATTTTTTATCATTTTGGTTATCATTGCATTCATCATTTTTTTATCATTTATTTTATCATCTTATTTTTTTTATCATTTCAGGTATCATTTTTTATCATTTTTTTTATCATGTTTTAATCATTTATCATTTTTTAAATCATTTTTTTAATCATTTTTTTAATCATTTTTTTAAATCATTTTGTTATCATTTTTTCTTCCAGTGGAGCAAAAATTTTCCAAAAAATGAAAAAATACAATTGTCCTCGAGTTTTTTTCATTTTTTTTATAATTTTTTTTTATCATTTTTGCTTCCAGTGGTGGAATTAATGAAAAATGATAAAAAAAATGATGAAAAATGATAAAAAAATGATAAAAAAATGAAAAAAAATAAAAAAAAAACACGAGGAAAATTGCAAGTTTCCAAAAAATGAAAAATTGCAATTTTCCTCGAGTTTTTTTTCATTTTTTTATCATTTTTTTTTATCATTTTTGCTTCCAGTGGTGGAATTGATGCAAAATGATGAAAAATGATAAAAAAAATGAAAAAATGAAAAAAATGATAAAACAATGAAAAAACTCGAGGAAAATTGTAATTTTCCATTTTTTGGAAAATTTTTGCACCACTGGAAGAAAAAATGATGAAACATGATAAAAAAAAATGATTAAAAAATGTTCAAAACATGATTAAAACATGATTAAAAAATGATTTAAAAAAATGATACCTGAAATGATAAAAAAATGAAGATGATAAAGTAAATGATCAAAAAAATGATGAATGCAATGATAACCAAAATGATAAAAACTGAGAAAAAATATTTTGACCTGGCCCAGTCTGTGGCTGCAAGTTTTTCATAAGCATAGTACTATAGTCATACCAGGATGTTCCCAACAACTTTGCTATAATCACACCCCCAAACGCCCGGCTGAAACCACACCTTGGCGGCCTCTGCCCAGCTGAAGCTCATGACCTGTGCGCCAGCGGACAGCAAAGAGACAAGTCATTGAGCCCACCATAACTCGATGCAGGTTTCAAACATATCATGTATATATATATATATAAAGATGTATACATTTGACAAAAAGGTATAGATAGATAACAAATCAATTACAATAAAACAATTGTTAGGTATGACATATCGAACATACCATAACAATCATAGATAGATAGATATATAAATATGACATAGGTAAATGTAGCCTCCGGTGAATCAACATAGCCACTTGTAGATCGATTTCCGTTGGAAACCATTGGGTTTCAATATCTGAATTACCTGAAGGCAATTCTGCTCACCCCCAGAAAGGCAGAAAATCAATGTGCATCAAGTGAGTAGGGATTTACGTTTCTATCATTTTTTGGGTTGACTATGAGGTCATTTTAGTAGCTGAAAGCATGCCTCCGGGATGTTCCAGCGACATGGCCGGCAGTTGCCATCAGCTCCATGACAGGTCTCAAAACTATTTAAGTTAGGATGGCTGCAGTGGTTGTGATGATGATGGTTACTATTATCATTTTGTCATGGTATATCATGGATATATCTGGCTAATTTTTTCTCTTGTTCTCAAATGTAGGTGTGTAAAATAATAAATGGTTGCAAATGCTTTAATCATAAGTAAAAGTTTATGCTTTCCCAATGGCTACCGTCAAAAACTTATAAAATAGTAACGCAGTGTCATCATATACTATCGTGTTGTTGTTGATGATGATGATGATGGTGATGCTGGTGGTGATGATGATGATGGATGATGATGAAGTGTGACAAGCAAAGAGCAACGTTGCATTCATCTTTCAAAGCTGGCCGGAAGTATACTCTAGGCAATCTACAGTAGAGCTTGAGTTGGGTATATTTCCACCTTCCATGTAATTAGGACTTTTCTGACCATCACTTAGGGCCGATGGCAGGGAACCACCATGAACCACCGGACCTATATATACATATATATATAGATTGTAAATATATATATATACACCCAGCATTAGCTCGCCATGTTGGAGCCGCGCTCTGGCTATGTTTCTTTTTTTTGCGGCCCAAGTTGTGTCAAAATCTGAGCCCAAAGGTGCAGTGGCACCATGTGGATTGCCTCCAGATCCATGGGTGCCGCAGGGTGAGAAACCAGGTGCATGAAGTGCTAACCCCAATAATTCCCATAGGACACTTGGTGAGACATGAACAATCATGAGCATATAAACAGCATATAAACAGTTTATGGTTTAAAAGAGCAATTTCCATTGCCAAAAGGAAGCTGGCACTGAGATGGGGTCCATTCAGGATGATTTTTCACACCACTGGGATCTACCTTCCAGTCCTGCCACTAATTGGATTATCCTTCTAGAAACAAACAGCAATACTAATATTATACTGATATAGAAAATCTCACACTAATATCAAGGTAACTGTATCTTTATATTAGATTATCCTTCTTCAGACATATCATACTAAGAGCATCTTATAGCCCTGTCCATCACCGAGACGTTTTCGCATCTGGTTTTCGACGGTGGCATCGCTCCGAAAATTGCTGGGGCAGGTGTGCAGCTGGGATGGGCGAAGTTGGTCTATAATCTGGTTAATCTTGGTTAACTATGGATAACTATGATTAACTATGATTAACTATGGTTGACTGGGTTTTATGGATGTTGGGGGATGACTTTAGTAATTATTGATGGAACAAAACCAACATAACTGCGGGGCCCTTGTGAATCCAGGGATTTTCCTGCCATGCTGCATTTCCCCAGCTGCTGAAAATCGAAGGTCCAGCTTGCGCCGGAGACTCTTGTTCAAACAAGATATAACAAAATCATAGACTGCAAAATTATAGATTGCTTGTATTGCTTCTTCAAAACTCGTCGCACTCTTTTGAATATATATATATAAGTACTCATCATTATTCATATATATATAATGTAAATATATATAATGTAAATATATATATATACATGTGACATGTATCTATATCCATAAATATCCATCCAACACTTGCAGGCGATCTCATTGATATTTCATCTTTGGGCACCGGCCAGAAATCCAAGAAACTGGATCTCACGCTTGTGCTGCACGTTGTGCCAGCCGCTCTTTCTTCCTCGGCCCCAGCTAAAAAGATGTTTGGCCAATGAGCATCTGAGGCTCAAAATGACTTGTTTGTTTGTTGTTTACGATCCTCCAAAAAAGAACACTTTGTTGCTAAAATAGAAATCCCACGCTATCAAATCAACCAGTCTTATGTCGAATATTGCCTTCACATCGCCGCCTACATGAACATAGAAATTGGTAGATTTGGTAGTCGGCACGCAACCAACCGTTATATGGATGGTCAACAAAATGTTGAAACAACATGGCAACAGCAAGTAAGGACGTTGCAACCGTCACGAAAATAGGTTTGTTACCACCTGTTTGTTGCGAGCTACTTTGTTTAGTATGGTAATGTAGCCTAAGCATGTGACAAAACATCAAACCACTGAGGATCATCGCCCTGTTTCTGGGTATTGAACACAAAGATATGCGTAAAAGAAACGCCAATCGGTGAGTCGGTGAGTTCAAGCCATTTATAGATGACTTTCCCATTAAAAACATCCATCTATAGGCCATTTGCCATCCGGCCATGTTTGACACCGATGCAAGCAATGACGAGCATCTCTTCCTCACGCTGTGCTTTCTTAAACTTGGCCCATTTCAAGGATTCCTCAGCGCAGCAGGAACGGCTGTGCCAAGCAGTGCGCCAAGTGCGCTGTAGCTATGGAATGCAAGCTGCATAGAAGCCGAAGATCAGTTCAAGTGGGTCGCGCTTGCCAGCAATTTATATAGTATCTGGGGGGTATACCGCGACTTCAGCATCGACGGCAAGGAGTGTCTGGTCAGCTTGATGCATCTTTTCGGGATGGACCAACTCAAATTCAGAACCTAAGTTCGAGTCCAAGTTCTTCATCATCATCATCATCATCACCATCATCATCATCATCATCCCCCGCCAATTCTCCCAGAAAAGTAATCTGAAGCGGGGAGCATCTAAGCCCGCGACCCTCCAGTTCAGTAGCCACAAGGGCACCACGTTGTTCCTGACATTTACAGTGCACCACTCACCGGTCTAAAAGCCAAAAACTACTTGAAAAAGATCATGACAGTAATGATAATAGCAATATCAATAATAAAAAAAGAACAACCATGTTGAGATGGCACCCTTAAAAATCAAAATTTCCAAACTGCCCATGCTATTGGGCTTTCCAGCTGACCCGCACGTTTCGTCCCCGTTCCGGCGAAACTCAGCATTCCCAGCTTCAATTCATCCCCATCCCACCGAGTTCATGCATTCTCGGTGCAAACTTATCCAAATTCTCAGTTGAACTAAACCCATTCAATCGTGAAGTCCTTGTGACATACCTATTAATTAATAATTATATTTCACACCACTCAACTTAAATACGCAAAGGAGTGCAAGAATCTAGCGCACTGGATATACCAATATTTCCTCCAGATATGCAGTTATGCCCAAATTTCACCATCACCAACCATCAGCCATCCTTTACCCTTAGGGTAAGCGTTTACATAGATGTGGACAAATCAACCATGAACGTAGATTATTTTTTGAATGGCTTTCCCCAAAGGTTTGGCTTATCTCTGTTACTTGAACCTAGGGAAATCATCGGTTTTTCATAGTTTTTCACATCAACTGTAGGTTTTCCAGGGAAAATCATCGTTTTTCCCGGTTTTCCCAGGGAAACCCTAGGTTTTCCCACCAAAATCCAAGGTTTTCCCGGGGAGACCCATAGGTTTCACCAGCTTTCGGCGTCCGACGACCCCGACCAGGTCATAGGGATGGTCCGTGGATTCTTCGGCGGCGGCTTCTTCCGGCTGTAGGCGCTGCAGGCGCGGTAGCAGATACCGAACCTGGGGACGACCATGGGAAAATATCGGATCATGGGGTGATCATAATCCCAGATCGACTTAAATCATCCAAGTACCCATCATTTTTTTTTATGTTACCCAAGTTTTTCTAGGATTTTCTAGGTACTTGGAGGTTTATAGGAAGGTGAAATCTCCATAATTGATGGTTGAATTCCATTCACATCCCATTGGACTTACCTTCTTGTAAACGAACATAGATGTGGAAAACCTTCTACGGACGTAGATCATTTTCCGCATGGGAAACCATGGGTTTTGCCCATCGTGTAAACGTTTACCCGTTTAGGAGTACATGGGAATATCATGGAGATGTGATGGAGATGTAATAGAATAGGAAATATCGATGGGAATATCATGGGATTGTTGAGAGGGATCATGGTTTAATGCAAATGTAGTGGGGGTGTAGTTATTTGTTGAGACACTTTATGTTCTCTTGGATGGTATTGGACAATCATTGTCTCATGGTTTTTGAGAAGGATGACAAATATGATGAAGGATAAGATTGGTTGGACATGACATTCTTACGTTTTCCGCTTCAACAGGTGCCCCATGCAGCATATCTTGGCAACGGACCCGTCAACAAGGCTGGCAAATCAAGTAGCAAAAGTTTTTCTGAGCAAACCCAATAATACATAACCAATTGGGCATGGCTTTTTGCCTTTCTGGTGACAGGTGGACATGGTTTCTTGACTTTCGTTGGGTTAATCATGGTTATTCATATTATGCGAAATAGAGCGGTAACGCTAAGATCGTCAGTTAAGACAAGCGAACCAGCATGGCAATACAAACATGAACCCATCAATGCAGGCCAATATAATGACAATAGTATTCAACAGGTGCCGTACGGGTGCCTTCGTGACCATGCAATAACAGCAAAAGGGCATGTTTCTTCCCTTCTCATCCCATCCTCTGAAAGGAACTGCAGCTTGGCAAATGTAGCCAACATTTACAGACAATATCAAGTTTGTTTAGGCAGCACTGTCTAAATCCAGTCATTAACATAGATTCCATACAAGCCCTTGTATTTTTTTAGAATCGCTCAATGGCTACACACAGGCCTCACCTAACCCTAGCCACACGAATGATTGGCATATCCAAGTGACATTGGATCGGTATGCCAGCCTCGTCAGCCGGGCGGGGTTCATCAAAATATCACATGTCGAAACCATGAGACCTGTTGCAGTTTGGGATCTTGTGAATCATCGGAAGCTGCAATCCACTTGCCACTGAATCTCCTCATTCTTGCTTGAAAGAAAACATCCAGTAAACTATCATGGCTCTGGAAAATTCATGTCAGTTCTCTGTTTCTTTTGGGGAAATGATCTAATTACTTCCATGGTGGCTTTTTCCAATATTTTCTATATCATGTTGGTTTGCTGGAGGGTCAACGGTCCATTTTGCAGGTATCCCGATTTGGACCCATCGCCCCATCAGCGCCGCGTTCACCCAAGCGGCATGCTTTGCACCAGCCCTCCTTGCAGGAGAAGGAGACGTCCTGGCGAACACCACCCATGCTCCATGTATTACTGGGTAAATTCATGTGAATTAAAGCAATTCACTAAGCGGAAATGAGGCCTCCGTTGGGAGAATTCCCCATACCTAAACCATCATTCCAGTGAGGGAGAGCAGAGGTCGTTATTTTTTTATCCGAACAGATGGCATATTTAGCTGTATGACTGGATCCTCTTTGGAGATTTATATGGATTTGTGCTGGTGAAATGTCCAGCATCTGCGGCAGATCTTAGATATTCATCATCTTGGATGATCAAACTACGAAAGCTCAAGCCCTGCGGGTTGCTGGCCCATTGAGGGGAGAAACTCAACGATGGTTTACCCGTTTAATCCGGTCATGACTTTGAAGGAAAACATATGTCACCCCAGATGTTATGGAGACGATGAACTGTGATGGATCATTGGCCTGATGTTGAGGAGATTCAAATTGTCAACGGTGTGTATCCCCATGGGTCTGGATCAATTTCCCAAAATGATTCGCCAGTGTTTGCTGCTAAAATGTGCATTTTTTGTAGATTGCTTGCAGGATCATCCCACTGAGTAACTCGATAAAACTGTATAAGCACTTACTGGTGCTTAGTAAGAAATGGGGAGAATCATTCATAATAATCCCAGTAATCCAGACATAATGGGTGGAATTATCCATAATAATCCATAATCATAAGTCCAAAACTACATTAACTATCATCCCATTGCCCCATTCTCTGCACACCGACCCAGCCTCCACACCGACCTCCGCAGCCTTAGAGATCTCGATGCCTGCCATGGCTTCGGCGCCGGCGCCAAGGGTAAGACGAAAGATGGTTGAAATGTGGAGGTCTGAAACAAGAATATCATCAGACGTACTGATTTGTTGAAGCCGGACGTTGGGGAAAAACCACGCGAAAACTGGGATTGAATCACCTAGCGATTGGATTTTACGAAACAAAAGGGTGATTTACGCAAAAACTCTGGAACATGTTTGGCTGGGTCCGAGCTGCAATTTCCCACAAAACAGGAATAATCTAGAAAATCCACATGAATCGGGATTTAACCAAAAACGTCCCTTGCAACGGCTGGTGACTGGTAATGGTGCCCTTCGGTGTAACTAGTGAAGTTCCGGTCATGACAAAACATCCTACAACCAGTGGATGCCCATCCGGACCTATGGTGAACAACCAAGCATACTAATCATGTTCATATCATATTGTTTTCCTTTGTTGTTGTTTCATGCTCAATTTGCGCGGGTCAGCAGCCCATGTTTGCCTGTTCAATCCCCAAGTTCGCTTGTTAAACCCCAAGTTCGGTGGTCAAACACCCAGTTATCCTTTTTGTTTTCCCACATCATCATTTTTGCTGGCAAAACCACAATCTTGGTTGGTGAAAGGTGCCCTCAATCCAACATAGCTATGGAAAATGGCCTATGAGTAGATGATTTTCAACATGGTGGTTTACCTCAAAATCACAGATCATTCTGAATCATTATCAACCACCGACACACACTAAAATAAGAGCGAATCTTTACTGGTTGGTGGTTGATCTACCCCTCTGAAAAATATGCTCGTCAGTTGGGATGATTATTCCCAATATATGGAAAGTCATAAAAAATGATCCAAACCACCAACCAGCTTTAGATCCATTGACCAGCTATCATGTTATCATTATTGTTGCAGCGGGTTGATTGAATCCCCATGACACCAGCCTCGCTTCATGGTTGCCACCTTTCCGCTGGGCAGGAAGACCACCTTCACCTTAACTGTTGCGTCAGCAGGCTGTAGGCTGCAGGTTATGTGGCTCTCCCGAAACATGATACAATGTGGTAATTCAATATAGCTGTAGAAAATCACCATCTTTGATCGGTAAATCATCTGAAAATGGGTTATTTTCATCTATTTTCCATTGGCAGCTGTATTAAATTACTGGAGGGTGTAGAGACCCTGCTTTTGGAGCGGGTATTTGTTCAACCCCAAGCCCAGGATTGGAAATGTTTAGTTCCAATTCATTTTGAATATTCCTAAAAAATAAAAGATTTCCGGAACTATGGGTCCAGATACATGATCATTTTCACTGAGAATCATCTGATCATGTTCAATGATAATCATCATGAATAATCGTCTCTTAACCCATCTCGAACCCAGATTTTGATCCTCGTTCCAGCCGCTTCGCCGATGTGTCTGAGTCCCAGGCTGGTCCTTGGCCCAGGGCAGGAGAAACTTCAATGCTCCATGCATATGCTGGGTCCATGTTCAAGCCTAGACCGATCTACGTACTTTGCTAAAGATTTAAACTATTCCCGAGCACAGATCCAGCTTTAAATATGACATTTAAATACATGTAGCCGGTACTGATCATTAAGACAGAAAACACAGCTGGATGCAACCAGCACCGGATTTCACCTAGGCTCGTTGCAGCCCAAGAGTCCTGCCATGTAATGTCTGCCTGGGGAAGGAGCGGATTTCGTTGTGATCTGGGTATACGGTGGGTAAAGCGTTGGGGCCCAAGGGGTCTACAGAATCAATCAGTCTTAATGTTAAACATTATTCGACCATTTGGTGTCTTAATATTTCTTAATGTTAAACAGTATTTCCACATGATTCGACCATTCTGTTTTGCAGGGATAACCTTTGGCCATAGCCATTTGAAGAGTAGGGTCCCTTTGGGTGCTTGGAATCCCTCATGTCATCAGCCAAACTCCTGGCCTTGAGCCGCACATCCAATCTCTTCAAAACTATGTCTTTGGCCAACTTACTACAGTATCGCTTGTGCTATCCACCCCACAGAAGATTGGAACAGTTTCCCCACCCTCGCGGTGGGGTCGCTATCTTGGAACGCCCCATCGGGTCGCTTTCCCCCGCTAAGAGCCCTGCAAAGTGAAAGGGTCACGCTATCACCTTAGAACTGGGCTGGGAACAGTTCTCAGAGGACATGACTAGCTATGCCTTGGAAAAATGGGAGGTTTTAATCGGAAAATCATCGGTAATAATGGTGAATACACGGTTAACCATGGGTTCCTAATGGGTAATGGGACATGCAATCGGATACCCTGTGGTGTCCTCCAACATGGCTGGGAAACCTTCGATCAAATGGAGGCTTCGTTCGCTGGGAAAATCATTGTTTTATTTTAGCTGGGGGGGGTTTCGAAACCGCATCCGCAATCTCCATGAGATACCGTGACTATGGTACCTATGGTGTTACACAAAGCCTGAACTTGTCCCAAAGTGTTGAGCGAATTGGTTGGTACTATTTTCACCATCCCACCTCGTACCACCCCATCCGCAGCATGTTTTGACCGCCGCCGCGTTGGACGATTTTCAGTTTTTGTGTTGCGGGCAGGTGGGACATGGATCGAAATCTGGAGGGCTCACAGCTGCGGATAGCTTTACAGCGAGAAGAAGTATGATTATGTCATAGTATTTGTCAGTGTTTGACCAACTTTGGGGGTTGAGCGTCCAACATAGAAATTTCCTCGCCAAAAAGGGATGGTAACTGCAGCCCACACTGAGAAGACCAGAAGAACACGCTGGAAAATCAGTCGTTGGTGGTTTCAATCCATCCGGAAAAATCGTCCATCTCGTCCATCCCAAATAATTAGGCTGGAAAGTAAAATAAAGGATTAACAAAGCTAGGTATGAAATGTATCTAATGTCCATCTAGTGTCCATCCCAACTAATGTTTGAAACACCCAACCAAACAAAGGCGGAGACTCCATGGATCTGATCCGATGGGGTCTAATTGGACTCCACGGCCACCTGTCCGCATGACGCGTGTCAGGAGACCAGTTGCAATTTGGTCCTGCCAGGGCTTTTTGACCCATGACTGGGACTATGGGGGGTACTTGACGTTTGAACCAAGACTATACCCTCTGGTAATTTTAAATTCGCTATGGCGATGGAAATCAGGATTTTTAAGTGGATATAGGTGAATATAGGTAAATCATAAATCATCTAAATATTTGGGCCATTTCCCAATCGTTACATGAATTTTCTGGAGGGTAAACCTTGATTCTGTCATCCAACTGATGCATGGCTTTGCTTCAAAGGTGGATAAACATACTGCACCGGAGTCTTGACACGAAATCTGGACATGGCCTCTTCTTTTCAGATTCACAAAGCAATCCCCATTGACACGCTGGCATATCCTTCTTTCAACTTACTTATGATCCCACATGCCTTCTTTACTTGGCAAAGCTTAATGATGCCACATAAATCCCCCCATTTCTTGGCTTGGTACAGTCCAGATTCTTGCAATCCCATTCCCCCCGGTCCCTGCAAATGATGGCCCGGCCAGTGCTAAACCAGGTGGTGCAACCCTAGCGCTTACCAACGATCTATAACCATGAATTAGCAATTGTTATCCGGTTATTATCCCAATATAGCTGATTATACCACCAACCTTGTTGGCGAAATACCACCACTTTTCCATACAAGATCCCATGGAACCCCACAATAGATCCCCAAAATCCTCTTATGAAAAACTAATCACTATTTAGCCGCTATTTAACAATGATTATCCCCATGACATTCCATGACTTCCCCATCTCCCAAGACTTTAGCCGCCTGGTCTCAGCCACGAGAGGTGAACTGAGCACCTGCAAATCCTCCACGCCTGCGCCCAGCAACGGGGTCGTTGCATCCAGCTGAACCCCATGAAAAAAACGGCACCTACATAGTATATTACTATATATATATATATCTCTCTCTCTCTCTCTCTCTCCCTCTCCCTATATATGTGTATAGTATATATATATATATGTGTGTGTGTGCGTGTTCATTGATATACCTGATTGAAATTTAAAAAGTGCATCTTATTATATATTGTTCATGTAGCCAGAAAATATCTATAATTAGCCCAAATCTGCTTCCGAACGTTGCTCAGCAAACCACTTCAGGCCACTTGAAACCCCATGTGCCTATGACCACGCTGCCTGTGTCCTTGTCGATCTGATTCGACAACACCTGCAGAGGGCCATGCCGAAACCTGGAGAAGCCACAAATGGGGATATGACCCATGAATATCAATAAATGAAGATATGACAAAGCATGTTCGTTTTCGCCGACTCACTCGTGTGGTCACTCACTCGTGTGGTCACTCACTATCTAAAGTGGCAAGGAGTGAAAAGGCAGGGATGCCAGAAATACCGGAGTCTTACATAGGTCAAAGATGGTCAAAGCCCGTACTGCGTTTCCGGACACACATCTCCGACACACCGCAGTTCCTAAGCTGGCACAGCGATGCCAAACATCCAAATGCAACGGGAACAATACACAACTCAATGTTTCTTATCAGAAAATCATCTCAGTTGGTGATTGGCTAAGACCCTTGCAATACTTGCATTTGTGGGATTGCCCATTTAAAGCTGAGGAAACTAATCCCATACGATCTATAGTTACTGGTTGCGATAGTTGCGGCGAGCAAAATGATCATCCAAGGGGGGAGTTCCCTAAGAATTAGATCCAAAGGTAGTGTTTTAGCTCGGACAATTTCTGCGCCCTTGTAGCAAAGACTTCGCCCATGTTCACCTACCTCGCTTTCAAGCGTCTGGCTTACCAGTGGTTTACCCGTACATAGTCCGTCATGATCTTTGACTTGAAACATGGTTGTACCAATATTTTGATGGTTTCAAGCTCTCATGTTTTGGGTTGGTTTTTCACAGTGTCTGATGGTACCATTTGAGAATTGGATGAAGGGAAAACTCGCAATATTTTCCAACTATGCTTAGAGTTTCTGTCTTTTTTTACCTGGTTTCTGCAGGAAACACCCTTGTATTTCATGGCCCCGCACACGATCTCCAATTAGAATATCTTTTCGAACTATATATATTTCATGGCAAGGCTCGTTAAACTCCTGTTGTTTGTGTTGGGAAAAGCATGGCTTCCTGCAGATATTGTAGATCTTCCCTTCAAATCCACTTGATCATTGTCACATTATTGTTTCCCGGGGTATCCATTCATACCCAATACTCATTGGATTGGTCTAAGTATCCATTCAAACCCAATAATCATTGGATTGGTCTAAGCCTAGGGGAACATTCACTGGAACCCCCCTATACTTGATGGTAGAAACCATGGTAACAAGCTAAGACTTTCCCTCCGAAAAATCCTTTGATCTTGTTATATCCCATGATATATCCCCATGATATCCCCATTTGCTGGTTAAATCCCTTAAAAATCCCTTTAAACTCCATGAAATCCCGACCAATCCCGCTATCCCCTGCAATCATAATTTACCCAAGACACTTCAGGGCATCGGCTTCGCTTGGGCCATTTCTAGCACGACCCACGAACAACGTCCGGGACACCTCCCGCAGCTTTTCAGATGTGACATCCGACGGTTTTTGCATCCAAAAATCCGATGAAACAAAACAAATCCAGATTTTACCATCAAAGGATGGTGGAAATTCGGACTTCCAACAAAGACTAGGATTTAACTACTCAAATTTGGCAATGAATATTGTAGGATTTAACAGGCCAGAATATTATTTGGCCGACAAAACTGGGATTAATCCAACAAGATCTCTGATTTTACCAGCAAACATCGTCACATCTAATGATTCTGTTGCCAAACAACTTGGGATTTCATCCCCAAACATGAGTCTCAGGTGACAGAAATGACTTTCCCTGGGGTTGATGACTGTTCCCCGTAGTCCTGACCAGTAGTGAGAGGATCGCTGGTGAGAATCACGGATACAAGCGCTTGGTCATGGTCATCCTGCTCTTAAAATTTAATGATGGGAGATGGGATGAGATGGGACTCCTCATACTTTTGGGCAGGAGGCATGTCACAAGATATCCTCCCAGTATATATATAATTTCTATCTCCCGGTCAGGTGGAAACACACCTTGTAAAACCTTCTGTTTCCACCGCCATTCTGACAAAATTTCAGACAAGTGCAGCGTTGGCCTTTGTGTCCCGTGGCACATGAAGGTACAAAGAGCAATAGCCTTCCTGCAGTGAGCGAAATCAATGGGCCAACTCCCTTGCGTGCAGCCCAAACCCTATGCAAATTGTATGCCATGTTCTGCAAATATCAATGCAAAACTGCAAATATATGCAAACAGTATACATACCAATATGAAAGCCAGGATTTCCACCAAGTTTCCCAATGCACATCACTCACCCAAGAGAGATATAATATATATATATATAATATGTATATATATATATTGGTTTGTGACCATGGTTGTTTCCAAACATACGCTAAGCACCACAAAAACATAAACAACGAAAACAAAGCTAAGAACCAAGAAAAAACACCCAAGAAGACAACATCATCCATCACTTCATGGTCTTTTAAAGGACCCCGTTTTTTCGTCCCAAGTCCTCGCAAAAGTCATCGCCTGACATTTGGAGTTTGTTTATCCCAGGATGAGACACCAGTGGGTTGAATCTCGCCACCAGGTGGATTCAAAAAAAAAATATCCCCCCGCCAATCAAACGTAGCAATGGGAAACTACCTAATGTCAACATCGTATTAATAACCCCCCCAAACATTAAGAGCATCAGATTAAAGTTAAAGCCAAACATTCACCTAGGGTTCCTGGAAAATTTTCAGACCTATGTGGCGCCGAACAAATTGCCTATTTGAAAGCGAATGCATAAAGTGAACTTTCTTGGAACTTTAGTATTCACAAATGAATTGCCTAATTGAAAACGAATACATAAAGGAAAAAAAAAAGGAAAAAACGGAAAAAACTTGAGTATTCACAAATGAATTCCCTAATTGAAAACGAATACTAAAGGGGAAAAAATGGAAAAACAACGGGAAAAACAAGTTGGCGTACTTTATTACGGGGGGGTTTATTATTTTTTTTCCGGGAGTTGGCGTACTTTATTGCGGGTGGTTTAAAATCCCATGTTGACATTATACTTTAAATGGATGTTTCTAGCTGGGAAATAATCTATGAATGGTGGATTTTCCGTTTTCATGTTTGGCTACCAGGCGGCAGGATTAATTTCAAGGACAACCAAGTAGCTACCCTTTTTTTTGGCACCAGCAGTTGCACCAAATCTCGTAGATCTCTGGGTTGTTGAAGGGCTATTTGAAATTGGGCTAGCTAGCTGCTGGACTACACAGTTTCTAACTGTAGAATACATGATGTTTACATGAAGTAGTTGGATAACTACTGGATCGCATCCGAAATAGTGCTGATATGTGCTGATCAATATTGAAAAATACGCAACTTAGTGGATGAACTTCAACATGAAACCTGAATACGGAGCCTCAAAGATGATTCTACTGGATATGGCCCCGACAACACCAGCGCATGATTTGCAACACAGCACCGTAATTTCCAATCGTGAAAGCCAATCATGTCATTGTCGCTGCTTCCAACCCATTTTTTGGGAGAAGAAATCTCATGAGTGTCTCTTTGATCCAGCTCAATAATATGATGTCTAAGCTACCAACATGGGGCTCCCAACTGCCAAAAAGGCCCAAACAAATTACACAACACATTCTTCCGCCATATGAATTATAATTACACATCCAATCACATCCATATGCCTTCCTCTCGCTTTGCCGCAAGTTTCACTTAAACCTCGGGCCTCTGGGATAGAAGTGAAAACCTCAGAGCACCACGCCCCACGCGACAAGTGGCCCACCGTTGAAGGAGCAAGGAATAAAGGACGAAAGTCGAGTCCCACAAAAGAACAAGCTAATCGATGTTTCCATGTTATTTTGTTCAATATAATTTTCATTGATCTTTGAAAAAAAACGTCCTGTCAGCACCCGAATTTGTTGAGTTCTTGCATATTTTTTTCTGGGTTAATGTTAGCCCCTGGGCTGTTCCATGAATTATGCGCATATATATATATATCTATCTATATATATTTTTTTTGCCAAAGCCGATTTAGTTCGCGACTTACGGCCGTTGGCCTTACCCTGCTGTTCGAATGATTATGGAGGGGCAAAATGAGGCGGAAAGAAAATCAGTCTACGCAAAGGTGAAATTTGAAGACAGCAATCTGTACAAAACTCTACTAGTAAACAGGAATTTATCTACATGTACATGTATCGTTCTGCAGAGGAGTAATTGGCAAGTAACTAATTATTGGATTCCGTGCCTGGCGCATCACGCACAGACATTTCACATAGAGTTCGTTCACACAGAGTAGCGTTCAAAACG
>Ga0126342_10005898_pt1 | contig 21567 bp, 20 predicted proteins | sample Cyp1metagenome_FD_92528 | JGI IMG/M metagenome (GOLD analysis project Ga0126342, IMG submission 92528) | Coral microbial communities from Lord Howe Island, Old Settlement Bay, Australia - Cyphastrea 1 metagenome | ecosystem: Host-associated > Invertebrates > Cnidaria > Coral ... | reverse complement strand
TTTGCTTTGCTTTGCTTTGCTTTGCTTTGCTTTGCTTTGCTTTGCTTTGCTTTGCTTTGCTTTGCTTTGCTTTGCTTTGCTTTGCTTTGCTTTGCTTTGCTTTGCTTTGCTTTGCTTTGCTTTCTTGCTTGCTTGCTTGCTTGCTTTCTTTGCTTTGCTTGCTTGCTTGCTTGCTTGCTTGCTTTGCTTGCTTTGCTTGCTTGCTTTGCTTTGCTTTGCCTTGCCTTGCCTTGCCTTGCCTTGCCTTGCCTTGCCTTGCCTTGCTTTGCTTTGCTTTGCTTGCTTGCTGGCTGGCTGGCTGGCTTTCTTGCAAGCTTGCTTGCTTGCTTGCTGCTTGCTTGCTTGCTTGCTTCTTGCTTGCTTGCTTGCTTGCTGCTTGCTTGCTGCTTGCTTGCGGCTTGCTTGCTGCTTGCTTGCTGCTTGCTTGCTGCTTACTTGCTGCTTACTTGCTACTTGCTTGCTGCTTGCTTGCTGCTTGCTGCTTGCTTGCTGCTTGTTGCTTGCTGCTTACTTGCTGCTTGCTTGTTGCTAGCTTGCTGCTTGCTTGCTACTTGCCTATATGGTTATATATTAATTATATAAATAAAATATATTTTTTAAAAAATATGTATATTAATTAATATATTTTTAAACCAAATACAAATAAAATAAATTATATTATTAAAAAATATTAAAAAATAATTCGTAATTTTTTTTTACATAATTTAATAAATAATAAATATTTTTTTATATTAAATATTATTAATTATTATAAAATTTATAAAATATAAAATATGAAATTTACAATATTTCGCGAAAATAATATGTTTATTTGTAAAAAATGGTTATTTTCGAACAAAAGAATTTTAATTAATTACTATATATTATTAGATAATAATTTAATAATATTTAATAATAATAATATATTTAATTTTATTCTAATTTATATATATATAATTTATTTATACCAACCTCGTTTAGGTGGACCTAGTGGCGATTAAATTTTTAAGATTTTTTTAATTCGTCTAGGTTTTCCTAATTTTTTAAGGTTTACCTAAATTTTTTAGGTTTGCTTAAATTTGCCGAGATTTTGTTAGGTTTCCTCCAGCCATTTTTCCCCGAATTAACTTTTGCAGCTCTCCCAGATCCATCCCCAACTATTTCCACCCAATTTCTCCCAGGAAATCCCGGAAACCCAGAAAATCGCAGAAAATAATACCCAGAATTTCCCAGGAAATCCGGGAAATCCTACAAAATCGCAGAAAATAACACCCAGCATCTCCAAGGAAATCCCGGAAATTCATAAAATCACAGGAAATCACTAATTTACTGACAAAATCTGGGAAATCCTGGGGCAAGGAAGGAAAACCTAGGCAATTCTAGGAAAACCTAGGCAATTCTAAGAAAACCTGAGAAAATTTTGAAAAACATAAAGAAATTGGGGCCTATTATTTTGACCCGTAATTTTCCAAATTTCTGCCGCAAGTATTGCCGCCCCCTTTGGCCTGCAGGTTTACCACACTTTAAAATTTAATTATAAATATTATAGGGGTATAATAAAATATATTACTAAAAAATTATTTATATTAATTGGTTATTTTTAAAATTAAATACGAATAAAATAAATTATATTATTATATATTTTTTCTTTTTTAAATTATATATATTATATATTATATCTGAGAGAAATAGACATTATATAAATAGGTTTGAAATTTGAGGAAATAATATGGATATTAATTATTTTCTAATTATTTTATTAGGATACTTTGTGAATATAAATCTTTTTAGAAAAATATTTGTTATTTTCCCTGTTTTGTATATAATATAAATCCGGATTCTGGTGTCTGGGTTTTAATTTTTGAGGGTTTTTGGGTGTTAAAATTGGTTTTTGAATGGTATAGGATTCATGGTGGTCGATTTAAAATTCCTTGTAAGAAATTTTAATTGCGAAAGTCGTGCATGTTATGTTGGACATCATCGTGAAAGTGTTTTTCGAATTCGCGAAAAAAACATTTTTTTCGCAAAAATTTCGCGAAAATTTCATATTATAATTATTATGTAAAGGGTTACCACCCACTGCCGCCCGGGGTCCGGCAGGAGAAGGGCATTAGAGAATTTCGGTTTGGTTCTGGCTCAATTCCCTGTATGAAGAAGCCTGTGGAAAATCGCACCCTTTATAGGAACAGAGCTTCCAAAAGCGAGGCTTCGCGACAGCCAAACGTCATGGTCCTGAAGCACATCCTTGCACCTGCCGCTGTGACTGCCTAATGATCTCAAGAAGCAAGCTCCAAATGCAGTAGTCAAGTTTCCAAAAGTGAGGCTTTGCGAGAGCCAAACACCAAGGCCCCTGATATTCGCTTTTCCTTCAGTGCACCCCCTGCTGATGGCCGGGGTCTGTGAAGAGGGATATTTTCGCGAAAGTTCCGCGGAAGTTATGCGAAAGAGTGGGCGAAAATCAAAATGTATATTGAAGGGGGTGGGCCAATAATTGTTCGCCAACATAGGTCCCGCGAAAGATAAATATGGAGTTCGCGAAAATTTCGCGAAAATAATATTTTTATTCGTGAAAAATAATTATTTTCAGATAAAGGAATTTTGATTAATTATTACATATCAAAATGGTATTGGCTCAGCATTATTCGTTTATAATATTTTATCCAATTCTGCTCTGATTTACATATACGTAATTTATTCAGGCTAAGCCTAGGTTCGCCTAAATTTGCTCAGATTAATCCCAACTCTTAGGTTTTCCTAAATTTTCCCAGGTTTTCCCAGGAAATTAGTGATTTCCGGCGATTTTATGGATTTCCGGGATTTCCTGGGAGATTCTGGGTGTTATTTTCTGCGATTTTGTGGGGTTTCCGGGATTTCCTGGGAGATTCTGGGTATTATTTTCTGCGATTTTCTGAATTTCCGGGATTCCCTGGGAGAACCTGAGTGTTATTTTCTGCGATTTTGTGAAGTTTCCGGGATTTCCTGGGAGAATCTGGGTGGAAATAGTTGAGGATGGGCCTGGGAGAGTTGTAAGAGTTAGTTCGGGGAAAAATGGTTGGAGGATGGCCCGCTATTTTGACCCGCAATTTCCAAATTTCTGCCGCAGGCATTGCCGCCCCCCTTGGCCTGCAGGTTTGCCACACTTTAAAATTTAGTTATAAATATTACAGGGGTATAATAAAATATATTGCTAATAATTTATTTATATTGATTGGTTATTTTTTAAAATCAAATACGGGTAAAATAGATTATATTATAATATTTTTTTTAAATATTATATATATTATATATTATATATGATAAATAAACACTATATAAATAGGATTGAAATTTGAGGAAATAATATGCATATTAATTATTTTCCAATTATTTTACTAAGGTTTTTTGTGAATATGAACCTTTTTAGAAATATATTTGTTATTTTCCCTGTTGTATACGATATTTCGAATATTTTTAGGTATACATATTCTTGTATATAGATAAAATAGGTTATACCATTATAATATTTTTTTCCTGAGATGATTTTCCATTACCTGATGTATTTTTTTTGTATCCCCGTTATGATATGGGGATGATGTATTTTTTTCCCGTCTGATATAACTTAAATACGAAATTTATATGAAAAATTAATATTTATGGTATTATTTATTTATTTCTGTATTTATATATATATATTTTAATCTAATAAAATTTAATTTATTTAAATATATATAAAATATATAATTAGACATATTTATTATTACTATTTTTAAGATAATATTAAAAAAAACATATTATATAATTTTAAACTAAATATATACCTAATATATTAAATTTAATATATATAATTTATTTTTATAATATATTTTAAAAATATTCGTATTAATTAGGTATATTACCAAAATTAGATATTTAAAATAAATTATTTCCAATATCTTCTTAATAAGTATATTATTAATATCGTAGAAGGCGGTGACAGAAATTTCAGAAATAGGAAATCTATAGGAGAGGTTGGTTGTTGTGAATTACGGATGGCAGAAGCGAAGCCATTGATGGACCGACAGGTGGTTGGAATTGTATTTTTCGGAGAGGTTACAATGGTTGCAGTGGTTACCTTACCCTAATTGTTGGATATAGTGTGGTGTAGTGCAGTTGCAATTGTAGTTGTAGTTGTAGTAAAATATCGTGGAGTTGTAATTGTAATGTAGTGTAATTAGTGTAGTTGTAGTTGTAGTGTAGTATAATGTAATTAGTGTAATATAATGTAGTGTAGTATAGTATAGTATATGAAGTGCAGTGTAGTGTAGTGCAGTGTAATTTATTTGTAGTTGTGTGATGACCCGAACTGGATTACCAATCACCGAGAATTGAAGCTGACCAAATTCTTCAAAGTCCAAGGGTTCGTTGTGGGAATACAGGCGAATGAAGCTATCAAGATCATGGTCGTGCTTCGAATTTTTCAGAATATTAAATCGTCAATTCTGGTAATTGGATCAAATACAGATCCGCCACGCATGCGATTCACTACCAATTTGGGATCCATGCTCATCACCACCTAGAAGCACAGGATCGCGGACAGATTACTAGGCAGAAATTTTCGAAAGATCAGCGTCTTGCCAAGGCAGGCGCTGCCGAAGAGAAGGGTGACACCACCCCTTAACGGCATCATCAAATTCCAATCTTGCAGCGGATGATCCTTGAGCATCTGCAACCCATGCAAACACAAGTAATCGGATTGATGCTATGGAAAAGAAATTTGTAACCCTCAGCGCGCAGGTAGAAAAGCTGGAAAAGGGCCAAGAAACAACGAAAGAGCAGATTAGCACCTTGAAAGCCAACCAGGATTCGGGATTTAAACAGCTTCTTGACACCATTGCTGATCTGAAACTTTCGAAACCAGGTGAGTCTTTGAGCTCAACCCCGGTTTTATCCCCAGCGCCAAAGGTGGCCAAGTATCATTAAATATTAATTTCCCTGAATGCTTTTCTCTGTGTTTGCTACTGTTTGATGAGATGGTTCTGGGCTTTCTTTGCGGGTTGCAGGGAGGGTGTCTCACTCGCCGGGGTAGTTGCTTTGGCCCCTTTCTATTAATTAATTGTACCGATTTGGGATCCTCTGCTATAAGATACCACCCCAAAAATCTGAATGAGGGCGTTATGCTAGGAAACGACACAATTTTGCCAGAAGAATGTTAGCCAGAAGCGCTCTCAATATCTTATTCATTCAATTATTTGTAATTCAACCATTCGCGACTCGACAAGCATGCGGCTTTGGCCGTATATTTTTTGCTGTCATGCCTGCTCTTTCAATTTTTCTTCTGGGCGCAGGGCTTGCCAACCCTCGCCAAATCTGAACGAGAACAGGACGACACAATTTTGTTATTTGATGCATGTTTTTTTTAATTCTTTTGTTTTCCCCATCTAAAGATTATCCTGATAAAGGGCCAATGCAGATTACTACATTAAATGTCCTATCATACAAGAAACATGAACACCTGCCAGCCGGGTTAATTTTAATTGGACATCAACCCCCAATCAGAGCGATTAAGTCTGATAAGTCTTCTTTATGCCAATCATGGGGAGGCCTGGTTGCTTTGGTTCCTCGTGACCATCCAGCACAGTTGTTGTCATTTCAATCTGAATGGAGGCATCTCGAAAGAATATATATACCACTATGGATTCCTTCTGATGATGGGAGATCAGGATTTGTTGTCTTAAATTGTTACCTACCAAGCGGCCAATCTGTAATCGATGAGCGTGAATTTTTGATGTCGGATATTTTTAGTTGTGCTTCCATCTTTGATATATCCCCCACAATGATTGGAGGTGATCTCCAATATGTTCCGGAGGATTCCAGTGTACTTATACAAGTATTGGTTTCCAATCGGTGGTCAGATTTTTGTTCCGATAGTTGTAGATCCAGGAACTTAGAGCCCGAGACCACCTACTCAGGAAATGGGTGGGCTTCAGACTTTCGGGGTTTGAGGAAAAACTCGAATCGACCATCTCTTTTTGAACGATTTGGCAAGATCAGCAGCAAAAGAAGCACGCATCTTTCGAGGTCCAATTGCGCCTGGTCATTGTCCAATCCTTATAAGATTAGAGTGCCAGGTTTTCCATGAAATGGTTTTTGGGATTAAATAACAATCTCAGTGGAACCTTCCCGCCAAACCTTGTTCTTAAGAAAAATGGGATGAAAGGGATATTATTTGCCACTCGATCCTAGCAAAATATATTCCTTCGTTTGTTCGGGCAGCTGAAAAGGGTGATCCCCAAATTTTCTGGGATAGTTTGACCCGTATGATGATGTATGAGATGCTAAATTGTATAATTGGCCAGTTCATTCAGTCAGGTAGGGATGATATTCCGGCTTTCGAATAAATGTCATTCCTTCCATCACCGTATAAGAAAAATTAATATCAACAAATTTCTTTAAAGATTCGTAAATAATTACATCAATTATTGAATTATCCAAGAAAAACCAACAAAAATATGAAAATAATCCTGTCTGGATAATTCACCTGAAAAGGATTTTGATTAATACCTCCAAGGATTTGGGGACTTTAGGATGCACGATTCCTACACAAGGGTTCTCCCAACAACAAATCTCTGAATTCATTAGTATAACCAACCAGGCATTGACAATGATTTCGACAAATAAATACAGGACTCCATTAAAACTATTCATGAGTGGAAAGATCGACTTCGGATTTCCAATTCTGCGAATAAGAGGGAAATTTTTCGATGGTTAAAAGGGGTTACCCCTTCGCATCCCGAAACACTTGTTCGTCCTGATGGATCTTTAATTGGTAACCCAAATGAGATTCTTTCCCTCATGAAAGATCATGCTGAAAAGATTTGTAACCATCATCGGAATATCAATGAAGATGCACTTTTCGCACAATTTGTAAATATATTTCAGGATGAAATCAATAATTTGAAGAATCCAATTGAATTTACCCCTTTTGATACGGTTGATACGTGTTTTTTTTCCAGAAAAAACCCGCCAACAAAGCCACGGGTTTGGAGGAAAAGGCTTGATGATGAGGACAAAATTCTGTTTTGTAAATGGGGTTTGTTTAATAGGCTGAGGGGGTTGGCATTGGCAGAATTCGTTGTAATCTACCTTCTCATTTTAAAATAGGGTAATTTGTTTCTTCAATTGGCGGATTTTTTTTATGTTCCAGCTAAAATAGCGCCGTTTTCTTTCTCACCGCGCAGTACCATCTTATGGGTATTTTGGTTTTTGAATTGGGCCGTGGGGTTGCCTCTCATTTTCGGATACCCCTATATATATATACTAATATATACATATATACATACAATATATGGTGTCTAGAATATAAACAAGCACAAATGAACCGAAAGAATTTACATGCGATTTAAGGGACATAGATGGCGCAACTCATTTTCAAGGTATTGCAATGAAATCTTAAAAATTATTTTTTCAGAATATGTTTGTTAAAATATGTTGAAAAATGAGATGTCTATCCATAAATTTTGTTCATAATTAATTTTAACATATTCAGTGGTTCATTTTCAAGGTATGACAATGAAATTTAAAAAAAAAATATTTTAGGGCCATAGATGGCGTAATTCATTTTAAAACCCATCGATTTTTTTTCTGGCGGTTACATGGTATTTAAGGAATATAAATGGTGTAATTTATTTTCAAGGTAATGCAATGAAATTTTAACATATTTTTAAGAATTTTGTTAAAATATTTTGAAAAATGAGATATTTATCCATAAATTTTGTCCACAATCAATTTTAAAATATTCAATGATTCATTTTCAAGGTACGGCAATGACATTTTAAAAAATCTAATTACGATTTAAATGATATAGATAATACAATTCATGTTTAAATCCATCGAAAAAAAAATTGATATTTAAATGGGATTTAAGGAATATAGATAACACAACTCATTTTTAAGAGAAAATATCTAGGGAAATTATATATATATATACAATATAAATATATATAATCCACAATATAAAGAAATAAAAATAATCGGAAATATAGTAAATTTAGTTAATAATAGCCTTATATTTATTTATTGCAATGGTAATTATATTATTTACCTTTTCATTTCAAAATAGGAAGATTTTTTTCTTTAATTAGCCGGCCGAATTCGTTTTTTTGTTCCAGCTAAAATAGTGCCGGTTTCTTTCTCACCGCACGGTGTTATTTTATAAATATTTTGATTTTTGAGTTGAGCCATCTACTTTTAGGGGGGTATAAGGCCTAAGATTCTTGAGATAAAATTTGGCTGAAATCTGGCTAAAAAAACCAGGTTCCAGCTCCTATAAGAAAATAATTATTTAAAAAAAATTAATTAAAAATATGAAAAAATAAAAATACAAAAAAATATCGTATATCTTTGCATTGCCAATAAAATTACACTAAAATCTTTAAAAAATATATAAAATAAAATAAACACATATTTCTGGTAATTTCAATATATTATAAACATATATTTCAATAAAAATCATATTTCTAAAATATATTTCGTACAAAAAATCCCTCTATATTTAAAATTTTAAAAATATAAATTATAAAAATAAAATTTTCGTAAATAGATCCTTCAAATGTTCATTCGAATTTTCCCTCAAAATTTAAAAATTAAAAATATAATAATGAAATATTTATATATTTTTTTCCTCAAAAAATAAAAATAAAACCATATAATTTTTCAAAACATAGCCTAATTCTAATTCACCCGGAACCGTCACAAACAACCGTAATAAAATGTTCCCCAATCATTTTCCAAAATATATTTTATCCTATAAAACACAAAAATTCGTACATCCATTAATTTCCAAAAATGCATTTCGAAATTTTCCTCAAAATATAAAAAATAAATAAATAGATAAAAAATGCAAAATATTTTTTAAAAAATCAAAATTAATAAATAATAAATTATTAATTATTTACGAAATATATCTCAAAACCTCAAAATTAAAAAAATAGAAAATTCAAAAATAAAATTTTTATATAAAATTTATTTTTAAAATAATATTTTTTTGTTATAAATTTTTATTGATCTCATTTTTTTTGTTGTGAAATTTCTTTGTTGTGACATGTTGAGAAATCTCTTTAATATAGTATATTCGGATATCCTTTTGCGTGACATATTCTGAGATCTCTTTGTGGTAATATAATATGAGATCTTTTTGTTGTAATACTAGGGTCGGTTCGTTGTTTCCAATAGCGGGGAATTACGATAGGAATAAGAATTAATATATTTAAAAAATATAATTTTTTTTTATAAGAATAATCCGAAATAATAATTGCCAAAGTTGCTCCCCAAAGTGGTTCCCCGAAGCTGCTTCCCAAAGTTGTTCTCCAAAACACCTCTGCAAAGCGGTTGCCCCAAAGCGGCTATGCTTCAAACCTGTTCCCCAAAGCTAGTCTCCAAAGCGGCTCCCGAAAGCTGCTCCCCAAAGTTGCTGCCGAAAGCTGCTCCCCAAAGTTGCGTTCACAAAGGTGGTCCCCAAAGCTGAAATTCTTCAAAGCTGCCGTGCAAAACTGCTCCTCAAAGCTCCTCCCTAAAGCTGCTCCCCTGCGCTGCTCCACAAAATTGTGCCCAAAGCTGTTCTCCAAAGCTGTTGCCCCAAAGCTGCGGAAAGCTGCTCCCCAAAGTTGCTGCCGAAAATTGCTCCCCAAAGTTGTGTTCGAAAGCTACTCCCCTTTTTTTCTGTCCAACGCCTTCATGGCTTCCGCCAGGTCGTTACACACGTTCAATCGCAGCAAAAAGATGAATTGTAATTGTCATGCAAGGCTGTCAATTTGTCACAAAAGTACTGGTAGTGGACCTCTACGCAGTCCAGCGAGTTGTCCCAGCAAGAAACCAAAAAACCACAACCAAAAACAAAACGTTCGAAAGCTACTCCCCAAAGGTGCTCCCCAAAGCTGCCGTTCTTCAAAGCTGCCGTGCAAAGCTGCTCCTCAAAGCTGCTCCCTAAAGCTGCTCCCCAAAGCTGTTCCCCGGCGATATCCGGCGATGTTCCCAAAGTTGTACCCAAAGCTTTCTCCAAAGCTGTTGCCCCAAAGCTGCGATTCTGCAAACCTGTTTGCCAAAACGTCTCCCCAAAGCCATTCTGCAAAGCGGCTCCCGGAAGCTGCGCCCCAAAATTGCTAAGCCTGCCCCCGAAAGTTGTTTCCGAAAGCGGCTTCTAAAAGCTGCTTTCTAAAGCTACTCCCCAAAGCTGTCGTTCTTCAAAGCAACTGTCCGTCAATGCTGCTGCAAAGCCGCAAAGTTGCTCACCACAGTTGCTCCCCAACTTCCGAAAGGTCTACACCGAGGGCACCGCCACAGGGTTAACGTGACTAAATGTGTAGCCATATGAAAATATGGGACTGGTTTGGTTGTGTAACTTCATTCCGCTAGCTTGGCGAGCCTATATCAGCGGCCTTTTTCCAATGCAAAGTCAGCGGTACCAAAAAGACACTCGTACCCACGACCAGCAAGCTTGAAATATTTGTGGGCCCTATAGTGAATTCAAGAGAGCGACCGTCGCATGCGGTAAATTCAAAATAACGGAAACGCAAAACGAAAGTTCCCAAAATTTGTATTCGTGAAAACACCCAAATTTGTGGCAGATTTTTGGGAAAATTGGGCTCGGGGTGAAAGTCCCAAAATAATGGCAAATTTTTGGGGAAATTAGATTCGGGGTTAAAGTGCCAAAATTGTGGCGAACTCCGCGCGCGCGCCAAATTCAGGAAACCCATGCTCAAACACAACTGAAAAACCTACCGAGCGACACTGGACCAGGGGGGAATCGAACCCCCGACCGACCCTGACCGACCGTATTGCATTTGCTTAGTGGGACACTGACTGGGGAGAAGAGAAATTTCCCCCCAAAAAAATATCACTTTTTTGAAAAATGATTTTCCCAAAATAGTAGTAAAATTTCGACCTCCGAGCAGGGGGCTCAGGAAGCACAGACTTAGTTTGGATTCGCGCAGACTAAGTTTGTATTCGCCGATTTTCCCAAAACAGTAGCAGAATTTTGGGAAAATTAGCCTCGGGAAATTGCGCGCGCGCGCTCTGTGTAAGGCCAGATCGTAATATTAGTAGTAATATTGAAAGATTTTTTTGTTGGGAGATTTCTTTATTGTGATTTTTTTTATTGTGATATTTCTTTGTTATGAAATTTCTTTGTTCTGAAATCGGAATTTCCTTGTTGTGATATCTCTTTTCTATGAATTCTTTTTATTGTGAGATCATTTTGTTGAGATATGTTATGAGATATGATATCCTTTACAATTCAATGTGAAAGTCGCAACCCCTGATTCTGTAAGTGTAAATCTAGGGCCTGACCCTCAAACAGGGGTATCCATTATTACAAAGTCAAAGCTACCAAACCTTTCCAAACATCGTTATTATTAAAATCAAGATTAAACATGTATTTTTACAAAATAATTAACCTCCTAATTTAAGGAAAAATAATACCAAAAACACCGTTTAAATTTGTAATGGGTCTAATTTTATAAGGATTCAGATTTACCTCCTTAATTTTGTAACATGATTTTTTCCCTATATTCCCAGGGCTTAATTTCATAATGCGTCATAATTTTATAAGGCATTTAGATTATATTTTATTAAAATGGTGAATATCACAAGCCATATTATAAATATAAAACATTTATATATTTAAAAGAATTCAAAATTATTTTGTAGCTTTATCAGCAGGGCTGGTATTCACGAAGTTACCAAACAAGGTTCAGTAACAGTCACTCACGAGGTCGTTGCTTTTTCCCACAACCATAGCTCAAAGGTTGATATCCCGCCCACCTTGGAAATGGGACATTTGGTCCAAAAGGGGGACGGCCATTCGAAGTGATACCTGGCAGGTCGGCATATTGAAACCTGTCAGGTAGTATCAGGTAAATATACATAAAACTGATACGGGCAGTTGTTTCAAAAGCCACGTACTTGTGACATCTATGGGAAAAAAACGTTCTCTTACAGAATCTTCGGCATCAGCGTCCAGTAAACGCTCGGTCAGTCACCATGGTTCGGTCTCGCGGGCAGCAGCAGTACTCACAATGGTCGTGTTCTTGGACCATGTGAGCTCTATTCAGAGTGATAATTGGGCAATCAGGGTCGATGTGCCACACAGAACCATCCAGCGTCGGCTGCACCAGGACTGTGTCACCAAGCGGGCATGGAGCTTGGTGGTTTGCAATAAGGCTTCGAAGTCTATCGGTTCTTGCTTACAGAAACCGAATTGTTTCGATTTGGGAGGCCAGCATAATCGCCATCACGTTGGTGTTGCGTCTTGTTTCTTCCAGCTCATTGGCGATTTCATTGCGGCGGCCAGCCACATCATAGTATTGACACTGAAGTCGGCGAATCAAATCCGCCTGTTCTGCACCTTCTCGTTGGAATTGGTCCACGTGGGCATAGGTAAGGTCGATCGCCTGTTGCAGGCGCAGTCGCTCGTATCGAGCACCAAGCCAAGGTCCAAGGAGGAGGCAAAGGAATATCACCGCCAAAATGGCGAAAAACCAAATTCCGCTCTGTCCATGTTCATGGTCCGGAGCTGCATGCATTGCTGAGGTCGTAGGCAACCAGGTCAGCACTGCGATGACATACTTTATCACCTTGGCATTCTTTGGGGTTGCTACGCAGGCCTCGACAGGATCATAGGGCTCGACATAAATGTCGTCATACGTAAATTCATAGGTCTCTTCATTCATGTCTTTATCTTCCATCGTATAGAGCTCGGCAGGGTCCTCAGGGATCTGCAGCTCATAGTTTCCATCATCCATGTGTTCATGTTGTGGTTGTGTTGTAGGAGAAGGTGAGGTGAGAGGTTGAGAGTGAGGTTAATCTTGATTGGATTCCTTCCCCTTCGTAACTCATTGCGGCTTGCTTTTCTTTCTGCGGCATCTTTGCGTTTCGCGCTAGTGTAGAAAAGGTCCCATACCAGCTTTTGTCGATGATGTCGAAGTCTGTCGGCCAGCAGGGTTCTGGTAGAATTTTTTGTCAAACCATTAGCGAACTGCTTTTCGCTGCTCATCCATTTCAAAACACCACCCAAAACTTGTAGTTGTTCTTTTCCAACTCTGATCTCCAGGGACGTCCTTTTGTCAACGGACGAAGAGCCAGTCAAACCTTCTTTGTAGCTGTCATAGAGGGCTTTTGCATCGGTGATCATGACGGGCTCAAGGTCAGATCGTTGGTCCAGGCATTCTTTCAGCTTTGAAGGAGGGTTGAAAAGGCAAGTCCAATATCGGCATATGAATTCTACCATATCCGCTATTTGGCCAAAAGCTTGAGCTTCAGCACTCAGACTTGACCTTGCCACTCTGGGGAGTTTGAAGCTGCGCCACTTTATCAAGTGGCAGGATGTCTCCTTTTCAAAGATCTTCTTGGGTACGACGAAAATCAGGTAGCCACCCTGTGCTGTGGCATCTTCTCAGACTCCATGGGCAGCATCAAACATTGCACAGAGCCTTAAGTCGGCAAGTGAGTCAATGTCCAGGGGTTCATAGTTGAGCTTGATATCGCTATTTTGTTTTGCAAAGCGCAGCAGTTGGTTGGCTTCAATCACCGCACGTAGTTTTCCTGTTTTCTGCTGGCCACTAATCAGGCTTACAGAGCATTATAAGTGCGGTGCAGTCTGAACGGCAGGCCATTGCAGAGAGCCAAGAAGAGCTCGAAGTTGTGACCTGTCATGGTCGTTCATTTCATTTTCGGCCGTACGGCCTTTGTGTATGGTCACGGGCTTGACCTTCTGGATATAGTCATGTTGGTTGACCTTCCAGCAGTGGTCATGCCCACCACAGTACTCCAGGGTCTTCTCATCAGTCTCGAAAGTCCTGAAGTCAAAGGCTTTCTTCAGGGCAATTTCGGCATCCACATAGATTTTGGAGTTTGGGTCTCCGGCAGCAAGTATGTCATCAACGTGAAGACACAGCATCCCCACAAGTGTTGGGCTTGATTCCTTCTTGAAGTCGTACAAAACAAAAGCAGCACGGGTCAAGCGCATGTTGTTCAGTCGGCGGACTGCTTCCAAAAACCATCTCCTAGGATCATCAAATTAGCCATAAATTGGCTTTCGTAAAAACATTCTTGTGTTAGCAGTGGCTCCAAGGATCTGCAAGGCTTCGTTGGGAAGCTTCAACCATAGTAAGGAAGGTAATGCTAACATCTGCAGACCATGCTCGCCATCGCAAGTTGGCAGAAACAGAGAGCAGCAGGGATCTTGAAAGTCTGCTGGTGGTTGGAGACGCTGTTTTTAGGTTGCCCATGAGCGCGTCCACATCATTGAACCCACGCACCACAAGTCGTGCTTTTGCACGAGGGCTACCATCAGCATTGCGACTCCATTTCAAAAGGATCCTGCTAGTAAGTATTCTCTCTGGTGTAGCTTCTTCTGCAGTGCTAAACTCCCAAATGCCACATTCAAAGAAACTGCGAAGTTCTTTCACCTTCGCTTGGTGGAACATTTCTTTTTCGATTTGGTTCAAGTACTTTTCCACCATTTCGCCTTTGTTCTTGGCCATCTTGGTGATATCTCGACGTTATTGTTGTTGATATTGATTCTTGAGGCCTTGGGCGACCTTCTTCGCATTCTGAACGTGGTAACAGTGGTTGTTGTCGCTGGAAAACATGTTAACCTCTTTTCTGGTTTCAGCATTGATTTGAAAAATTGCGATACCCTTCCATGTGGTTGGCAGTTGATGTTGTCGCAGGTCTTTGTCATGCTGCTGAGGATTTCTGAAGTTATCCGTGAAGGTCTTGGCACTACCGTCACGGTCAAAGTGAATGGTGATCCTGACGTTGTCAAGCTTGTCAAGAGGAACTGGGATGTCTGAGCTGCCAGCTGGGTCAAAGAGAAAGCCCCGTTGGTGACAGTGATGTCGAAGGAGGCATCCAGCTTTCAGCTCCCAGAAATCACGTACTCGGGCACCTTCACGCAGCTCAAAGTAGCCAGTCTCAGGCTTGAAGCACCAGTCTTCAGGCAGTGATTCTTGTTCCATATCCTCCACATTGAAAGCCATGTTGGCAGCAGCATCATCATCGCCACGTGCAAAACGATCATATGGTGTAGCTCCATGTGAGCCTTGAAATTGAGACCTGCGGGGTCCAAAAAACAAAGTTTCTTGGCGGTCAACTCGTGCTCGTCGTTGTTCAAAAGTTTCTTGTTGTAGTATTTGAAATCTCTCAGCTGCTGCAGGGTCCAAGACTTGACCAGCTTCTGGTGTTAGAGGAACAACTTCTGCTGAGGGCTCCACTTCATCATTGTTGCTGATGGGCAACGTTGGAGGTAGAGGAGGTTCATCAGCCATTGGAGCTGGTGGAGCATCTGGTGGTCCCATAAGTCCAGGGGACGGAGGTGATTCTTCTGGAAGTCCCATAAGTCCAGGGGACGGGTAATAACCATCATCAGGAGGTTGATCAATATTACGAGGACCATTATCGGCAATTGATGGCTCGTAGTTATCATTACCTTCAGCTCCATCTTGAAGTTCAGCAAGTCGACGACGCTTGGCTTCAGGCACATAGTCATCGGCCTCGTGGTCGGAGATTATCTTTTCATGTTTATTGATGTCGTCAATCTATTAACGATTCAAGCGGTTCAAGTCCAGGAACCTTGTCACGCCACGAGACTTGACTTATCGTAGAACTTCTTTAGCTTCAAGCAAATTATCCACAACGTTGCTGGTGATCTGTCGGAAATCAGGGCGGCAATGGTAAGGAGCACAACGCAGGAGTTGGGTTTTGTGGCAAATCCAGTAGGTTGAAGTATTATCTTGCTCATCGTCCTCAGCCAGGAGAACCTTTGCTGGTCCATGCCATCTGATTTTAATAAAATCAGCTTGTTGAGCATCACACCAGTAAAAACATGTCTGACCAACAGCAAGTCGTATGTTGGCGCCGGCATATTTTCTGAGAAGGGCACGGCGAAGTCGATGGTCAGTGTCAGCTTGTTAAAGGGCTGACTTAGCTGCATTGCGACGCATTAAAGCATCTTCAAATGAATGGCCTCCGGCTAAATGCACAGGGGTGATCTGATCAGAAGTCAAAAATCCATTGACCTGTGGTTAATACCCCAAAAGCCATTGTTAAGGGCTGTAGCCGGAAATTGTGGGCTGAGCATTTTGTTGCGGCACTATGTAGGTCAAGGCAGACCTGATTCCATCAGCTCCATGAAGTTATAGATCTTGCATGTAGACCTCAATACTCTTTCGTAGAACTGCATGTCGCCGTTCCACAAGACTCAGTCGTGTGTGAGATTCTCCAGGAGCAACATCATAATGAATCGAGTGTTCATCAGTTCACAGCGCCATTGGGTCTGAAAGTCATCCCTTGCCTTCATCAGTAAGAAGGGTTTCAGGTGGCCCAAAATGGGCAATCCAGTATTTTTCCAAATCAATTATCAGGTTGGAGGTTTTTTCATCAGGCACCAAGGTTGCAGTTTGGTACTTGGTAGCAGAATCAACGCATAAAAGAACCACAAATTTCTTGTTATCATCTTTGATCCAAAAAATATCAGCTTGAAATCGTTGGTTGAAGTGGTCGCTTTTGGCCAAAATTAATAGCGCAATTTGGCCAAAATTGATGGTGCAATTTGGTTGGGTTTCTTGTAATTTCAATAACTACGAAATTGGTATTACAGAGTTCATTTGCATTTTTGCAGAAAAATTTACTTGAAATAGGTTAATGAAGGCCGACATGCATACTTAGAACAACCTTTATTGGCTTTTTCATGACGTACCAGCGCATTGTCAACCCTGCCAGGCCACCGAGCCAAGTTCAGCCAATGCCAGTATGGCGCAATGTGCAAGAATGACGACGAGCAATGGCTGCCAGTCCGAAAGGACACAACCCTCTTGACTACGAAGCTAGCCGTGGCCCAAATAATAAATCGACAATGCCCTGGTAATCATTAATATTGTTATCTTAAAGGTTTATTTCACGGATTTTAAATACATCGCATAACCTATATAGAGAATTACCAGCCCGCTATAGCATCAACTCTTGCGGCAGCCATGGCAACACCTGAAGCCCCCCATAATTGGGATCATGGCTATGCTATACAAGAGATTACCGAGTACGTTGGCAAGCTTGTGGAACTCCATGTCGAAGGTAAGTCTGCAGCCCTTCGAGTTGTACAGAAGCTCCATAGAAACCTTAGACACCCTTCAACGGCATCTTTGGTTGAATTTTTAAGCTCCAGAGGTGCGAATCTAGATGTTTTACAAGTTACAAATTCCTATGTTTGCTCAGCATGTCAGCGCTCTTAACGCTGCGGCGTCTTGGCATTATTGTTCTGCATTGGAAAGTAAGGTTCATAAGTAGGCGATAAAAATACTTCTTCTGGTTAATATTTATCCAATAATTTCATGAATTCGCGTTAGTAGAACTTATAGGAGAAGTTCCAACCATTGTTAAGGCCGAAGTACTACGCATCCATGCCCAGGGAGATAGCAATCTTGGTATGGCAATCTTAATCATATGATTCTCATCGCAGTAGACTTCCCATAATTACCTCGATTAACGTAAATCCATATCGCGCAAAGTCTGTAAAAATCTTCAAGAGTCACCATATTTATATAAATTTCTTCAAATTCCTTAAATTCGTCAAGGTTCATTTTCAAGCATTAGGTCAAATTCGGGGTTGTTAATGTCAATAAAAGGGTTATAGTTCTCAATTAAAACCAACAAAAATTCCATGTATTTTCCCAAAATTACAATACACCATTCGAAATAATATCTAACAGGTCCGTATAATAAACCTATCAGGTAGCATCAAGTAAATATATATAAAATTAACATATTTAAATATAATATAATATAAAATAATTTTATAAAATCAAACCTTACCATAAAAACAAATTTAAAACATATAAATATTTACAAAATCAACACCAAAATTATATAAAATTAGCTCAAAAATATCTACAAATTTTAAAATTTCTTATTGTAAGAATTATTTAATATAAAATTTGTTTATTACGAAATTTCTTTTTTAATAAATTTCATTACGATAATGTCGTTTGGCTATAAAACCTCTTTTTTATAAGATTTCTTTGCAAGATTTCTTTGCTGTGAGATTTCTTTGCTGTAAGACCTCTTTGCTATGAGATCTCTTTGCTATAAGATTTCTTTGCAGTGAAATTTCTTTGTTGTAAGAATTCTTTGCTATAAAATCTCTTTGCTATGACATGCTGTAAAATCTCTTTGCTGTCAGATCCATAACACGGAAGTTAGATCTTCAAAATTCCTTTAATCATAATATTTAATTTTTCTATAATTATAAACATTAATACTAATTTGGCTATATTATTTATTTGTAACATCCTTTAATATATTTTTAAATATACATGAAATATCTATCTGCTTCTAATATTTTATAATCTCTTAATATTTTTATTTCGAACCTGGATGAGGAATATTATAAGCAATATTCAGCAATTATGTGAAAATATGTGCGGATATGATTCAAAAATATGTAAGTGGCCTTGAATCTCAGCAGGAGCCGCTGCCATCTCGGAATTGCTGCCAGAAACGGCATCAAGCCTTGGCGTCCCCGGCGCACAGCAATCCTAGAAAAAAGTTACGTGAACCAATCGTGATGAACCAATGGCACCCGCTCTCTCAAACTAGCACAAATGAACACACACACACACACAGAGACAGCCACACACACACACACAAACACATACACGCACGACATGCACATCATTCCAAATTGCACTACTATTTGGAATATTTTAATATTGGATTGACAGGCCTTGACTTGAGGTCTTGACGGGCTCGACTGACTCGACTGAGAAGCTCTTGTACCTACGGTTGCAGCCCGATAGGACTGCAAAAGCACGCCAGGGCCAGCACCAGCCCCATCTCTGGGGCATCGGCCGTCGCCGACTAGAAGCGACGTGACAGATCCTCATCAAATCATTCCGATCACGCGTTGAGGGTGCCATGTTGGTGGGTAGAACATGCACAACAAGACTTTGGGACGGACCTCTTGAGAAGTTGTCGCCTTGATCTGCATATTCTCGTTTCTTGATAAAGTTGTCGGTCACCCAGAGCTGGAAGGCGTTCATGATGATCTGCGGCAGGGAAACTGGAACGACTTCCGCGGAAAACAAACATAGTTTCTGTTGAAGCAAGGATGCTGTCAATTGTGTGAAGTAAATTGAAGCAATGCGTCCCAAGTCAACTTCCACAAAGCACCGCGCCGGTGTTGCTATCATCACCACAAGCAATTTCAACCTCAAAATCGTACCACTGGAAGTTATCAACTGAGCGAGGGTGAGTCACGTCTGAAATTCGGGAACTCAGTGCGACGCAGTGGGTCCATGAAAGGCTTGAGACACACTCCCGCCGCAATTGTCAAAGGTTTCGCAAGCAAAATCATCAGAATAACCTCGGAACATCTTGGAACATAGGAAAACAAGGTCCATTCGTCATTGGTATGAGAATGACAATCCAATTTTATCTGTGACCAGTGACAATGACAATGCGCACACTGTTTGGAAAGCTAGAAATAAACTCGGTGGAGTACCATAAAGAGCTTCATGAAGGTCACGATCACGAGCCATAAGCCAAGCTGTTTGGCATACATTATCACCTCCACTGGAAGCCAACGCAGCAGAAGCCAAGGCTGCCCGCGGAAACTTCAAACAAAATGAATGTGATAAAGAACAGTAGCAATTCACAAGTTTTCACAAGAATGCTTCAAACGTTTTGCAAGCTGGAACCTGGAACTCTCCTCCACGCCAGTAGCTGCCAGTTCTGAAATCCTGCGGCCAAACATGTCCACCCTACTAGCCGAAGGAAGTTTAGAAGTCAAACTTCCGACAATATGGACAGATGAAAAAGCAGAGGTGGGAAGAGTCAGAGAAGAGAAGAAGAAAGGTCAGAGAAGAGAAAGCGTCAGAAGAAAAAAGGTGCAGGCGCGCGAAAAGGTAGAAAAGTCGCGAAATACTGTGTTTTTCCATGTTTTTTTGGGGCTCCGGAGGCTCGAAACGTAGGCTCACTAAAGCAGCGGGTGCGGAGCCATCTGGCCAGATGAGAGATGAAAAATTGCACGCTGTTGTGGCGCGAAGCAAATTTCGAAGTCAAAATGCTAAAAATACCACAACGTCGGAGCACTTTTGCAAGTTGCGCGAAGCACATTTGAAAGTCAAAAGCGGTGTAAAAAACTGACGGCCTCAGAGCACTGTTGGAAGTTGAGACGTTCAAAAGTGTGCGCCATTGTGGCGCGAAGCACATTTCGAAGTCAAAATGCCAAAGACACCACATGTTCGCGCCACTTTTTGACGTTGAAGCGCCGTTTTGTGTGGCAGGCGTAAGGGATTCTGCACCCTGCCAAAAGCGTGCAAAGCATGGGGTTTTGTGACAGTTTCAACAACGTTGGCAGGCGTGGGGCATTTGAAAAGGATCTGCAAAGATGCATGTCGCGTGGCAGGCGCAATACTAGAGACACATGAGTCAGACATGTCAGGAGATCCGGGTGCTGATTTCCTGAGAGAGGTGGCATTTTGGAGCATCAGATCTTCAGGTTTTGGTAAGATGCTTTTGTGTGACAGGTGCAGCACTTCGTGTGACCTGGCCTCACTGTTTCGTGGCAGGCGCAGTACTGTAGATAGATGGAATGAAAAATCGCAAAACGCATTGGCACGAGGCCCTGAGCTCTACACTCAACTTTGTATTTTTGAACGGAGTCTCGCAGAATTGCTTCGCTTTTGATATCGTCAACTTCGAAAATTGAGGAATTCTCCCGGAATTGCTTCGTTTTTGACCTTGTCAAGTTCAAAAACTGAGGAAGTCTCGCTGAATTGCTGCGTTTTTGATCTTGTCACGTTCAAAAACTGAGGAAGTCTCGCTGAATAGCTTCGTTTTCAAGCTTGCAGCTAGACAGATAGATAGATAGAAAACTACAAGTACAAGCGCAACTACAACTACACAACGCCATAATACAACTACAAAATACAAAAATACTGAGCTACAGTACACTACACTAATTACACTCCACTAATCTAATTACACTACACTACGCTAATTGCAGTACACTACACTAATTACATTATAACTACAACTACATTACAACTACAACTACTACAACAACTACTACAACTACAACTACAACTACATTACAACTACAACAACAACAACAACTACTACTACTACTACAACTACTAGTACTAGTACTACGACGACTACTACTACTACTACTGCTACGACTACGACTACGACTACGACTACCACTACCACTACCACTACCACTACCACTACCACTACCACTACCACTACTACTACTACTACTACTACTATTACTACTACTACTACTACTACTACCACTACTATACTACTAATACTACTACTACTACCACTACTACTACTACTACTACTACTACTACTACTACTACTACACCACCAACACCAACACCAACGCCAACACCAACACCAACACCAACACCAATACCACCACCAATACCACCACCACCACCAACAGCAACAGCAACAACAACGACAACAACCACAACAACCACAACAACCACAACAACCACAACAACCACAACAACCACAACAACCACAACAACCACAACAACCACAACAACCACAACAACCACAACAACCAGA
>Ga0126342_10005897_pt1 | contig 21567 bp, 18 predicted proteins | sample Cyp1metagenome_FD_92528 | JGI IMG/M metagenome (GOLD analysis project Ga0126342, IMG submission 92528) | Coral microbial communities from Lord Howe Island, Old Settlement Bay, Australia - Cyphastrea 1 metagenome | ecosystem: Host-associated > Invertebrates > Cnidaria > Coral ... | reverse complement strand
TTCTGTGTGTAAAAGTGTTTGCGATGCAAACTATTGTCTTGTACTTGTGCTATATTGTCTTGATACTCCTCTTCTCGTCTGCCTATAACACATCTTTAATATATTGTTTTGTAATATGGTGTCAACAAGAGAAGACCCTGCTCCTCTACGCTCTCGGGCCATCCGTCGTCTAGTATCTTTTTCACCTCCATGGATCATCTTTCGTCCGCTTCTTGGGGTATCTCTGATTCTTCCGCTTGGGCGCAGCCTCGGCTTTCTCGGAAAGATTTCCAACTGGCTTCCGGTTGGGGATAGCTTCTTGGCGGCGAGACTGAATCACATCTGCCTCCTTCAGATAGGCTAAGGCCGTCGTTGCCCACTCTGGAGGACACAGGGGAGCAAAGGCCCTCAACCGAGGGTTGGTGGCCGGAGGCTTCGCCGCGAACACTCCAGCCGGCGGATCCTCCTGTTAAGTGAGAGCAAGAAGCTCCTGAGCCCCCAATCTGATCTCCTGCCACCATCATATCGCCATGTTGCAAAGGAGCCACATGACCAGACCCAAATCGCGCTGACCTCCAAACCCTCCTTGACGCTCCAGGTGACCACCGCTTTGCCCTGGAAAGATGGAAGATCCTGAGGGAGCGTTTCTGTTGGCTTCAGTCGCTTGAAGGCGTTTTGGGCTACCTTCAGGAGAAATTCCCCCGTTTGCTCGCAAAGTCCGCAATCAACGTATCCCTTTTCTGAAACCCTTTCAAAGACAGGCCTGCTGAAGAAAAGCTGCCTGCTCCCAGCTCGTGAAGTCCATCTTGAGCTATTTGAGCCACCAAAGATGTCAGAGCCTTTTGTTGCACAGGCAGAGAATGTGAAATGGGATCCAAGTCCGGCCTGTCCATCTCCATCTCCTCCAAAGGCACCGCTGGCTCGTCCTCCGGGAAAAGACCTGGCACTGCAGGAGGAGCTTGCTTGGTCTTTGGAGCTCCTCCAATCGTGGACATAAACTGGGTCTTGCTGAGCGCTTGAGGAGAAATTGGAAGCTGCTCGAAATCGCGCCGATGCGCAGGACGTTGAGCTGCAACATTCCGAGAAGGAGCTTTTGCCTTGGCCTTCGTGGCAGGGGAAGCTTTCCCTGCCCAAGGGGGCTCCAAAGTCGCCTCAACGCTCGCTGGAGATGGTCTCGATCCACTTCAATGCCAGCTCTTGAAGATGATGGGAAAGTGGAACTACATCTATATCTTCTCTGGAAAAATGAAGAATACCAGAACCATCTGTCACTGGGTCGTATGGCTTCAACCTCTGCAAAACACTGACATGAAAATCTGCCAAAATGCACGGAGTCTCGAGATCTAAGGGAACTTCTTGCCCGTCTTCGCCTTCTGCTGCCAATCCCACTGAAACCTGAGCGCAAGGACCCAAAAGCTCGTCCACAGCCAGAAGGAGATCGGAGGACACCAAGGCATCGGGAACAGCGCCTTGTGGGGAAGAACAAAAAGAAGTCCATCTTTCCTGGAGAAAATGGGAACTGCAAAAACCTCCTGGCTCTCGTACTTCGTGCCTTCTACCTCGAACTCTGGGAGAAGCAGCACATACAGAAACAAAGGGCCGCGATCCAATGTCTTGACCTCTGACAGGGATGTCAGACCACTTGGGAATCAGCATTTTGCAACAGGCTTGCTGGGACCGACATTTCTGTCAGGGAACGAGTTCAGCGAGCTTGGGAAGCTGGCCAGTGGGCTCGGGCTACTTCGTCTGGGCGCATTCCTAAGCCGAGGCCTACGTCCTCGATCAACCTGCGCTCCCAGGTGTACGTGGTTCTTCGTGCTCCTGGTTTGGCTCAGCCTGTGGTTTGCTACAGCGCGGCTGAATACTACAAGGTGCTTCCCCATTTCACACCTGAGTCGGTCTCTCATTCTTCCCTTCAGCAGGGGAAGCCAGAATCTATTGCGTTGCAGCCGAAGTGGATTTCCCAGCAGGACCATGATAGAGATGGCATCTTTTCCTTTGCAACCTCGTCTCAGCTTCCAAAACCTTCCCTAGGCTGAGGCCTAGACTCAGTGTGAGGAATGGATGCCGATGGGGCAGAAGAGATGCAATCGATTAATGTTCAGCCAAATGAGCGGCGGCTTCGAGGCCGTCAGCAAGAAATCGAAGAGTGACAATGACCGTCCTAATCGAGGTGATGAGAACGGACAGGGCGCTCATGCAAGTAGGCTGACAGCCGAGAAGCAGGACTGATCCGGAGGGAGGTGGAGGCAGGGATGCTGGGGGAATGGCCACAAGGCCAAGGCCACAGGAGAATTCAGCAGAGAAGACGGTGCCCAAAATCCCAAGGCACACCCCAGCACAGAACATAGACAGCAAGTAGGGCAAGGAGACCGTGCAGTGAACAGGGCACACCAAACCAAACCACTGAGTAGAGCCACCCACCGACAAAAGACGGAGCAAGTCACCCAACCAGGCAGGCATCACAGCTTGAGCAACAGGCCCATGTTATTCGAAGTTAAAAGCCATATATATATATATATGTACATACGTTTATCTGTAGAATTTCCCAAAACGTCAGCTTAGCAGAACAGTGTCCGAGCTATCACCTAAAGAATCATCCATTTAGATATGTTCTCGCGGATCGCCAAAGCACGGGCAGCCATGTCGCAGAGCCCACATAAACAAGTTCCACCTGCAAAGTCTTTTTCTCTGTTTCTTAGAATTCAATTCACCCGTGATCGCTAAAAGAAAAGAATGTGGTAAACCTAATGAAAAGCCATCCCCAGTTTCACCAGAAATGGGCCGTAAAAACTATCCCTACATGGTAGGTTTATAAGCTCATCTACAGTAGATGGATCTACCACATTATGGACATCCCATGAACGAACTTCCAAAATCTCAACGGCCTCCATGCTGTGCTTCGGTCTCAACCTCCCGCGCGTGCTTCCTTGTGCCGTTGCCACAGGTCACACTGCAGTCGGCCCACTCGCCCCACTCGGCGTATTTACCTCAGCGGAGACCAACTGCGCCAGCAATCTGCTGGTAAAAAAGTCAAGATCAACATGATTAACATGATCTACAATTGTTAAAATCACCAAACTGCATTTAGAGTTATGCATTTTCTGGTGTTCTATACAGTATACCCCAGTTCCCACATGTTCCCACCTCAAACCTCCAAAATCTCCCAACAACTTTGCCCAGGTACAATCCACGGGACAGGGTTGCTCGTTGCACTTCTTCGACTCCTCCGCTGCGACGTGCTGGGCATGTTACATCTTGTTTCAAGACCTTGCGAATTTATCTCCGTGCCTGAAATTCAGAAAACATGTCCAAAAAAACAGAAAGCGGAGATACTTATATTCAAAAACTGCTGACAATATCTTCAAAATCTTCCAACCAACTCCGAGGAACTCCAAAAACTACCACCGGCCCCACCATCCCACCATCCTCGGCCGCACCAGTGCACTTTTTCCCGCCATGGGCGGCAGCCCTCGCCACGCCCCTCGTTCGTTTCTGCACTCCACCAGCGCACGTTTTGGAGCACCTGACGATCACGAAAAATGAATTTGGTACCTGAAAATGGTGGATTTGTGCCCCAAAACAGCCGTTCTAATGGGAGATAAATAATGAATTATATCTGTTGTAATGGGGAAGGCATGGTCTACTAGTGGATTTTGTGGTAAAGGTTTTTAGATGGGTCAGAATTTGACGGAGGACCGCAAATTTTGGTTCTGCTGAATACTAACAATCCAATTTGGGGGTATCCAATTTTGACCTCTACCCACGTGTGTGTGTGTGTGTATGTGTGAACCATCTGACTTGGTGTAAAACTTCTATCTGTGGATTGCTTTTACTTTTTCTGAATTGCTTCGTTCGGTCGTTTACAAGGTTCTTTTGTGACTGCAATTTCAAAGCAGGGGGTGGATGCATGGTCTGGCAGTCATCCACCAACGAAGACACTGCCTTTCCATGGGGATATGACGAAGGGACGCCTTTGTCACGTCCCTTCTACCAATTTGATTTACATGTCATTTTCGGAGATGGGTAGTGGCTAACCCAAGAACCACCTCGCCGCTTTTGCAACCATTTTCAACCCCAAGTTCAACCAACTTCAATCGTTTTCGACCAATCTGATGTCACTTGTTTGTCTGTACGGTTTTCGCAATCTGCACACTTTCAACATCGATGTTGAACCTTCACTGGCTGTGGCGATGGTAGCTTCCTGCAAGTTGGCAGGTCACTCCTGTTAGCTGCAACTGGATTGTTTTTGCACGTAAGATGCATTCCACAAAAGAATTCGCAATGACAGTTCTGAGCAAGCGTGTGCGCGCGCGCAAGAGTCTGGTATAGCAAAACTGCATTTGCTTGCACTTGTTTTCAAAGTGAATTTGCCATTTGGCGTCATGGCCCAGTTTCCGCACCTGTATGGGATTCGTTCAAAAGATGTGAGGTCTACAGTAAATTTGTATATGTCGTGCGTTGGTATCCCTTTTTCGAACCAGACCATGTTGGGAGTCACAACCTTGGTTGCCAACCACTCAGGCCACTCACGCGCTTTAGCTTCGATGCAAAGATGGATGTCAAATGCACTGCCAAGACACTTTCCCCAGGCTCCAAAAGGTTTCCAAACACAATTGACTGGACAATGATGTGTATTGCAGTTCCTGGTCTCCTGAACCAGTTTTTGGCAAACGCGGGGTGGAGTCAATGATTCGAATGGAAGGTTGCACTATGAACTATGCAAAATGAATCAAAAATGAGATGTATTTCGTATGTCCCTGAGAGAATCAATCCCACGACGTGCATGGGGTAGAGCCACCTTTCTTTCCAAAGCAAGAAGAACTCCAGCTGGCCAAAACTAGTTTTCATGGCAAAGGAACAAACCCTTCTTCGATTATGTATTTTACTATAGTATATTATCTTTTTCTCATGCTTTATTTCAGTATACTATACTGTATCAAATCAAATATGATGTCAAATACAATATTACATGTTGTACATTATACAGTTTAAACTAAAAACTATACAATATATTACATACTATACTTTTTTAGATTAAAGCAAATTACTTATAGTATTACATTTTATTTTATTTATGTTATGTTTCAAACAATAAACTAAATATTATATACATATATTATATGTCATACTTTATACATTATATGTTATGTATATATATATATATTATTTTATATATAGCATCGTAAGTTATTTATTATATAAATCTTTTAAAGTGTAAATTAAATATTGCATATTTAAAAATATTATATTATATACGGTGTATTGTATACTATCTATTTTACTGTAGATTCTATTTCAGATATTCGGTACTGTATATTGAATACAGTGTCTTAGATCTTCGAAATTCCACGATACATTCTTGACATCATATCTTTTATACCATATGTTTAAATGATATGTTACATTGAATATCTGTCAGTATATATTTCACATTTTTTTATCTATTAAATATTATTATTATTATGTTCTAGGTAATTCACGTTTTATGTCAAATATTATTTGCTGTATATTATATTTCTCATTATGACACATCATATATCATATATATTATTGGTATTGTAAATTAAATGTTGCATATCAAATACTATACATTGAATATTCCATATTAAATGCTATATTCTTAGTGATTAATGTCTTATTTCACGTATTACGTATTGTTTATTATTTGCTGGTTATTAGATATTAAATACGAACAAATTCTAGGTTATTTTTTTTTTTAACATACTTGAAATATTGTATATTATTTGTTTGTTGTATATTTTAGAATATACATATGTATAATATAGTCTGTATGTCATAAGCAATATTTTACAGTAAATTTGACATCATGCCTCATACAGCATGTATTAGAAGACAGTTCTTTGTTAAATAGTATTTGTGATTTATTATTCCTTATAATCATTACAGATTAAATCATTTCATTTATACCATATATCAAACATCTTACATTATAAACTATAGAGTGCTGTTTTCTGTTTTATCATGCTATGTTGTATCATGTCAGAATATTCTATCATATCATTTTGTACTATACCACCTGGCCTTATATATGGTCAATTATACATGATGAAAAAAATCTCACCTTATATGTTTTGATTTTATCTTGAAATTTAAGCTCTACAACATTCCATATAAATTTGACATTCTATGAAATTTCACATCATACAAAATTGTTTACTAAATTACATTTGAAACCATGTTTTATATCAAATTGCATTTTATATCATTTTGAAAATTGAATTTTCTTATATTTTATTTTATCATACTATATATTGAATGAAATTAGATTAAATTTTATCAAATTAGATAGTATATTATATTAAATTCATTGTTATTTACTATGATATATTTTACATTATATCAAAATATAACATTAAATTAAATATTGTATAGCATATTATGTTATCTTATGTTACATAGTAAACATTTTTTACCAAAAAATATTATACAATATGGGGGATTTTATAATATTAAGTTATACATATTAAAATATCATATATCATTTTAAACTATATCAAATCATGTTTTATTACATTAAATTAGATTAAATGAAATTAAATCATATTATGTGTTATTATATTCTATTCTATTTTAACAAATAAACTTATTATATACTATATTATTTTGATTCACTTTGTATCATATTACATTGAAGTTTACTATGTTATACTAAATTAAATTAGATTATATTCTATCAAAATCTATTGCATATAAAATTGAACAGAAGAAATACATTTTTTTGTTATATTGAAAACTATTTTTGATTGTGTTAAACTAGATTATTTAATATTATGTATTGCTAAATTAAATTCCAAAAATACTGTATGATGTTGTACTCAATGCAATAACATGATACTATATTACATTATTTTAGGTTGTACATTATTTGGCATTAAATACATGTTAATATATCTTTACATTTTACATTTTTGAAAATATTAGGTTAAAATAAAATAAAAAATATTCAATTGTATTATAGCATGCAATTTCTATTTTATATATATATATATCTTTCAAATATGTATTATTGATATAATATTCTAAATTTCATATAATATGATACATTTTTCAAGTGTACTAGTTGATACAATTTATTCTATTATATCATATTACATTGTATTACATTTTACTATATTCTACATCATATTACATATTAAATTAAAATCTATTAGCAATGAAATATTATATTTTATACGCTACATTTAAAAAAGAATAATATTATATTGTATTGTATTATATTGTGGCATGGCCAAACTCCGACTTTAACAAAGGTGCAACTCCGCACGCCCGCCCTCACGTCCCCTGGGCCCGAACACCATATTGCCAGCTCCGGATGCTGTGGGGCACATCAGAATATATGTCAGTAGAATGTCAGGATATATGTCAGATAGAATGCCAGATAGGAGGTCAAAATATATGTCAGGTAGAATGTGAGTATATATGGCAGAGAGAATGCTAGAAAGAATGTCAGAGTATATGCCAGATAGATTGTCAGAATATATGTCAGGTAGGATGTCAGGTAAAATGTCGGGTAGAATGTCAATATATACGTCACAAAGAATGCCAGAAACAATGTCAGAATAGATGCCAAATAGATGTCAAAATATATGTCATGTAGAAGGTCAGGATATATGTCAGGTTGACTGCCAGAAAGAATGTCAGAATATATGTCAGATAGAATGCCAAATAGAATATAAAATAGAATGTTAGAATATATGTCAGATAGAATGTCAGAACAACATGTCAGGATGGGGATCACTCGAAGTAAAGTAACTAACTATTTGTAATTTTATTTTATTTGTTATATTCTATTCTATCATAGTATGTTATATTCTATTAGTCAATGATAGTCTATTCTCTTCTGTTCTATTCTATTGTATTCACTAAATAAGTATAATAATAGTTACATTCTAAGATGTGTTGTACCAGTATTGACAACTAACAATATTGTATCTATGCTCATTTGCGCTAACCACCAGATCCTTCGGTCTCCTTGCCGGAGCCAGTGCATCCTCTTCCTCCGTGTTGAGCGTGGACTCTCACCCCACGTGTGCGGCTTTGTTGTCCCGTGCCACACGGCTTGTTGCACCTGGTAGTGAGCATCCAAAATTGGTGATTTGTGATTTAGTTTTTTAAGGGATTGCGGATATAATGCGATGTAAACAACTAACTATCTTGGGTAATCAAACATGGCAATGGGCAATGGGAATGCCTGAACTAAACGGAGGTCTCAATGCGAAAGTCATCTCCAAAAGACAGAATCATGAACACTTGGCACATCTTGGCACCATTCCCACACTTTCGTTCGAGTTTTTGCTGTTGGAGTTTCGTGACACCCGAGGGGTTGGTGGTCATAAAATCTAATCCAACCCAGCAAACAACAGAATCAACGGATGCATCACGGCGGAACCAACCCCTCTGGCGACACCCCGAGTAATAAAAGTTGGTTGCCGGCTTATTGACCACCAACAACTTCAGGATTCATTCGCCTTTTAGGGTCACCTTCTGGGCGAAGTTTGCATGTCCACACCCTAGCCTCACCGGTTCAAAATTACACTGCCACATATAAGAAAACCGTTTTCAGATGTTTTCAGAATTATCATTTATTTCAGGAACAACCTCCCTTCACATTTCATAGGAATCATGGAGATGCTTCGGAAATAAATGTTAATTTGTTTGCTCGTCACTTTGCGTAACAGTGGGCAGCGGCAGCGTTTGCAAGAGCTACTGATAGTTCAAATGGTCCGGGTGTTTCTGTCAAAAACTCGACAAGAACAAAGAATTCACCAATTTTGTGTTCTTACCCAACGTTCACTATCTTTATGCAGACCTGCTCTCTTTCATCTTCAGGCCATGTAAAATACGTCCAGACTGGGATGCCGGACGACGTCCAGCCACCCCAACCATGCCAGACACAAGGAATGGCTCTCCTGCAGACTTCAAAACGTCTGGATTTGGGAGCCAATCCAACCAGACGGAGATGGGTCGAAGAAATAATCCCTTCCCCCTATTACTAAACCCCCCCCATTAGTAAAAACTAGAGTCCGTCTCCAATTTTGGAAAATTTGAGGTTGGCCAATTTGACTTCTAATTGATCCCATGTAGAGAACAATTTAAAAATGAAGCTACTATTTGTGGGTTTCACCCCCCTAATAATAAAAACTAGTTAACCCCGGGGTGTTTTTCTCTTAGGGTCCGCTTGCTAAATCAAAAATTTCAGTTTTTTTAAATAAGGTTCTTAATTATCTTAATTTAATATTAGGGGGCGAAGTTTTTCGTCTGTTCAAACCTTTCACACACTTGCTCAGAACCATCTTTGCGAATTTTGATGTGGACTGCATCGTACGTGCAAAAACACTTCAGTAAAACCTGACAGGAGTGGTTGGAAGATCAGAAGTGAGAAACTACTCGAAGGTAATCTTTCTACGTCCTGGCTAGATGAATCAAATCAATGCAGTTCCTTCTTCTTCTATTGACAATGTAAAATGGTCAGATTGCGGCGACCGTATAAAACCATGCACAGGAGTTGTTAGGAAACGGCATGGTGGTTCTTGGGTTAGCCACGTCCCATTGCAGAAAATTGACATGAAAAATGAAATTTGAAGCAGGTACGTCAAAGGGACGTCTCCCTTTGATATCACTGTGACTTCTGGCCGTTTTCGTTGGCACAGGAACCAGAGTCACACCTGTGCCCCCTGCTGAATACATACATACATACATAAGTTGATGAAAATGAGACCCTGAGTGATTCAAGAAACTGAGAAATAAAAGACCACGAGTGTTGAAGTTTTTCATCTTTTCAGATGTTTCACACACACGCCCCGCTGCCGCGAGGCCGTTTTGTGCAATGGAAGTCGAGCTGCTCTTATACGTTCCCTGAGGCTGGATGTCTCAATGAAATCAAAATTGCAGGGAAAGAAATGCAAATGAATTGGCCGGAATGCTCAGTACAGGTCAGAAAGGTAGTTTTCAAAGGGTGTCGCCATTTCCGACTGGGGTGTTGCCTCTGGCATCACAATCGGGTTTGCATCGGAGCTAGTCGTCAATCTCAGAAAGGTCTTCCATCTCTAGGTTCTGGGCATGTTGGGCAAGAGTCTGTGATGTGGTTGCCAAGTGGCTGGCAAGGTGGGCCAAATCTCCCGCCGTGAACACCTGGATCGGACTGGCATTCAAATCCTCCTGGGGATTCTCTAGCTTCTCAAGGATCGCTGCATTGGAGTCCCTGTCGGTAAGGAGAATGTTGTGAAGGACGGTGGCCAGTTGGTAGATCTGACTTGGAATCGGTAATGTGCCATTCAATGTTGGCAGTGATAGATGCATCGTCTTCCATCTCAGATTCAGGTGGTGCTTCTTGAACTTCAGATGTTCGGTCAGCAATGTCAGACGGTTGCTGGTAGTTGTGCCACGATGAGTTCCACGAAGTGTGTTCAGCATGTACTTCAGGAATATTGTAAAATCGACGCCAGTAATTGACTAGTCGGGTGGCTTGATCCCAGCTATTGATGTGACCATCATTGTCTGATCTCACATGACCAACAATTCCATTGAAGAAAAATTCCGGTTGGCGGTTCCGTTCTTCTCCCCAGCGGTCAATCTCCGTCACCATGAGGCGGTTAGGACGACTGGGGAGGTGCCACGACCTCCTTGAAGATGTGAGAGTGAAGCACTCGATGCTGTTGTTGGATTTCCGATTGTAATGGGTAAGCTTCCCCTTGGGGGTGGGATGGAGGTCCAGGTGGAAAAGGGACGGGAGGGATCTCTGATGTATATCCAAATTGAGGAGCATTTGACGTCGTACCACTTGGGTCGGATCCATGGGGATGATTCAGGTCTTGAGGCCAGGATCCCATTGCAGTGGCCGATGATGAAGCATCCTCTGAAGAAGCAGCGCCGCTTCTGGGATGGAATTGAATGGCAAATTGCCGACGTTGCATGCTCGTGGGAACGCGGGGGGAGTCAATGCCGGCACAAACGGAGTCCCTTTTGGTCATGATCAAGTCTTAAGCCAAGAGTCAAGGAAAATCATGAAACGAGGAGCAGGAGAGGAAACTTAAAAGAGAGTACAAATTCAGATTAACTTGAGTGGACAAATTGAGTTAAACAGGACGGTCTTAGTGCCTCGTGGGCAACTCAAGCGCATAATATATGGTTGATTAGGATTATCAAAAGCACGAATTTCATTATAAGCGACAGGATGCCAAATTCTTGGCCTTCAGTCCAATGAGGAGGTGTTCACGTAAAAGATCAATCAGGATCTGTCCATTGCGAAGGACGAAGGTGTCTCCGGTGCTATCTTGCCAACGAAGATCCATGGAAGAAGGTTCCAGGTAGCAGTCCCAGGTATATGTAATGTGCTGGCTGATGTAATACAGCAGGATGTCTACCGCGAAGTCTGAGTTTGGGCCGGGTGGACCAAGAGTGAACAGTGCGTATTCTTCCAGTCGGCCAAGTGAAGATAATTCACGGCAGGTCGTGGCTTCCATGGCGTCACAATGATGTGCATTCATAAGAGACCGAATCTGCTCTAAGTTGACGATGATCAGTACTCGGCGAAGCTGCCGGAGCGGTGGAACGTCATGCCATGAGTCACGATACTGAGGATTGCGTTGTCGAGCAGGATGTGGGTTGCTCCACATGGGCGGATCATCCCGAGAGCGGGAACGATCGGGGGCCACACGTACGTAATTAGATGAATAAGCCATAATGACTGAGAAAATTCAGACAGAGGTAGGAAACAAACAACCCATCAAAAGGACAAGAAATGGAGACATGGAGATGAGGTGAAATGGTAATGTGAATGATAGAACAGCCACTCTTTTTTCTTTTTCTTTTCGTAGGCTCTTAGTCCTCTGCCTCCGGCTCATGAGGGGGCTGATCCGGACCGTGTTGGTCGGACATTTGTTTGAGAATGGCCCAGCGCAATTTGCACGTTTGAGGATCACGACGTAACCTCGCACCAATCGATTTCCATGAAGGGCGAGATTTGGTGTCATTCTTGAGATTGATCAGTTCTTAGTCTTCAATGTCCGTCCACGGACGAAAAGGGACGGATCCATGACCACGTGCCGAATCTGCAGGTTGGAGGATACGAATGGTGGGATTTGGAATAGGTTCGATGGAAGTGGAAGTGCCCGGAGGTGGTGTGGTATGGGTGTTCGATGTCAAGATCGTGGTCGTAGCTGGACCTGTTTCCACTGTAGAATTTTCGTGGGCGGAGGGAGCTTTGGAGGCTGCATCTTCGTCTGAGTCATCAGAGTTGAAGCCATCGGGAGCCGATAGGGTCACTCGCTGCTTTTTCTTCGGTTGCGGAGCCTCGACTGGATTGGATCGTTGCTTTGACCGAACCGGGACAGGTATTGTGGTTCGAGTGGTCGCACGAGGGAAGTCAGGTACTGGTCTGCCCCACTTGGGGGTTTCCAGAACCGGCGTTGAGGGATGGCCCACACTTGAGGTAGGATTGCGAGCGTTGACTTCGATGTGGCGGTGTCCCTCTTCTTCTCGTGGGTGGAGGTTTGGTTCGGGATTCAGGACCATATGGGTCGGGATGCCTCCATGAGATACCATTGTCGGTGCTTTCGACAAAAACAGGCAAGGGGACGAATGTGTGAAGAGTTCTTGAAGCTGGGTTGGAACACCCAGATCTGGGATGATGTTCAGTGGATGGGTCGTCCCATTCAATTGATGGTTCAAAGAAGGGAAGGAGTCCCGCTAGGTAATTCAAATGCATGATGGCCCGAGCCAGGTGATGGTGAAATGCTCGGCCTTGAGCGTGGTCCATGATGGAAGGGATCACACGATGAGCGAGACTGTGTAAGCAAGTTTGAGCCAGGCTGATGTCGAGCACAGAAGAACAATTAACACTCCAGAAAATTAGTTAAAAGTAACAGAATAAAATCCTGAAGTAACAGAGCCTAGATGCAGCAGGAAGGAATCAGTGGGCGATCTTTTGCTCATGCGTCTGAAGGTTCTGATGCTGAATCAGGATTTGAGTAGAGATGTTGTGGAGTTCCTCATTGGGAAATCCAGCCAGAGTGTACAGATGGATTAATTGATCAAGCCCTTGTCGAACACGAAACTCCGGGAATGCTCCTTTGACAACGATGTGGCACCGAGATCGGAAGCCACTCAAAAGTACTTTCGGTGGGGATGCTGAAAAAGGGGATAGGACTTGGGAGACATTGGTAGGACCCTGATAGATCAGTTCCAATGGTTTTGTCTCCAGCATGAAGCCAAGAAATTCTTGATCAGGTTCTGTTTCGAGGATGATTTGTTCCTGTAGAACCCATCATCGAGCAGTACTTCATATGGTGAAAGGTCTTAATGTGGCGAATGAATAAGTTCTAATTAGGTCGGGAACGTCCTTGATAATGATCTTCCGAGTGACGTTGAGGCGACGAAAGGTGCGGCCTTTGATGATATCTCCTGGATTGTTGGTCTTTCCTGGATAGACAGAAAATGCTTCCTTGTCTGACACGTCCATGTGAGGTCGAAGTTAATCCAGGAGCATGAACCAGGCCCCTACGAATCGGTCTTGGTCGTGAAGAATCCAGCTAGATCCTGGTTGACCAGAATGAGATCGGCGTCGACAGGCGCTGACTTGAGAATGGTCATTAAAGTGTGTAGACATCCCCTGACGCAAAGTGGTTTGGGCACGCCACGGGGATCAACTGGAAGCTAAGCCGAGCAAGGATGTTGAGCATAGGACGAAACGGAGAGTCCACAAAGGAGATGATGGGCCGGCCACTCCGAAAGTCTTTCTTTCGCTTTGTCAAGATGTATCCAGCGGTAGTTGTCGTCCGTTGCCAACTACCCAGTGGTAGGAATTCCCGGTGTTCGCTGGAGGGTTTCAACAAGTGATGGGACAATGGAAGTTGGGTCTTGAGGTACCGGTTCGAAAATAGAAGGGTCTTGAAATGTTTGTTCGATGGATTGGTAGTAGAGACACGGGCAGTAGATGCGCAGTGAGGAAGATTGTTTGTCTTCGCAATGGAAGATGGCACCTTCGAAGGTATTTTGGAAATGGTTGATGGAGGATTTGGTGATGTGGCAGGTGACTTGTTTCGAGTGTTCTGTCCATAGGTTTTAGCACAGATCGGAGATGTCTGACTGTGGCATGGAAGGTAGACCATTGCGTTTGGTCCAACACTGCAGACCCAGTCGAAGCTGGTTGTGATACTCTTTTTTGGATGGAAAAACCTTGTTCAACAGGGAGCCTTCTGCAATGACCCCGAGTTGCTCAGAGACCAAGGAATGAAGAAGTGAACCGGCCAAGACCCAATGCGGGTCAGATGGATTCAGCGCCGCAGTTTTGAAAGATCCCAGTTTTTTGCAGCAGCATTACGGCCGGTTGTGAGGTGGACCAGTCAACGATTGCCTGTTTGTGATTGCAGAGTTGATCAAGGACAGCTGCATGTTTGATGACTACCGTCGTCTTGAAGGATGGTGTATGGCATGGTAACCTGGTACTTGATGGGCAAGAACTTGAAGATGCCACTTCCGTAGAAACTGTTTGAGATGTAGTTGGAGGTTTGGAGTGAGGGACCCTGGGTCTGAGTGCAGTGGCACCATTTGATGGACCCATCGATGGCATTCAGGGAAAGAGTGCGAAAAGGCTCCTGAATGTTGTTGGCCAGGCGTCGAAGAGCATAGCAAAGGGTAAGTCCTCCATCATTGGATCGTAGCATCTTCGTTTGTTCGAACCTGGCCTTTGTATTTGACCCGAGGGCGTGGATGATGGTCCAGAGTTCCAGACGGTTTTGAAACCGTGTGGACGTCAAGATCTGACGAACCAGTTTTGGAGTGAACTTGTGTTTTGCACGACGCCATAGTGTGGCCAAGCCAAACTGAGCATTGGTGTTCAAGGCAGGTTTTTTGAGGATGCCTTTCCTGGGGTGGAAAAATTGACAAATGAAGGGGTAGTTGAGCCTGGGTTGCCATTCTTGGATGATGGCCATTTCAAGGCTGCGATAATCGGCTCTTTCAGTGTATATTGGGATTGGTGCACAAATATACAGGTTGTCATGTTCCCACCAGTAGCGCAGTGCTAGCTCAGCTTGTACAAGGCGTTCATTGGTGAGTTGAAGATACTTTCTGGAACGACTGTACTCCCTGTCAAGATGCATTGCTGAGCCAATGTAGAACTTGGGTTGCATGTTCGGGATGTGGGTGAAACGAAGGTAGACGCTTTGAGACTGGAAAAATGGTCTTGAGAAGAGGTTGTGGGTGTGAAGCGATGATCCCCACAAGTATGTAAGATCTGTACAACCTTCCAAAATTGACTTCAGCTTCTGACTGGGTCGAAGACCATGGATTACGGCAAGCACCATCATTCGCGTTTGGATGATGCGGAAGCCTTGAAAAAGATGGCTGCTGTGAGTCATGGTGAAGGGGGTCAAAAGGTAGATGATAAGAATCATCGACTGGAGAATTTGAAGATGGGATTGGAGCACTTTGTGCTTCAGCTTCCTCCGGAGCCGAGGGGCTAGTCAATTGGTGAGGCTGATGGCCGCGTCATGGCCGCAGTCATGGCTCGTAGAAGATTCAAGGCATCATAGTTCTTGCCCAAAAGGCTGACTGGAATGCCCATCATGACGGCCACTCTCTCCACGGTTTCGACGGCGTCGGAAGGTTGGTGTGACCACCACTCTTCCGTCTTGGCGATGTTGTCGGTGAGAGCCTTTCTTTTGGGCACGGACATTGGGAGTTCTTTGAGCCATTTTCCGAAGGCGCGTACTGCCAGAGAGGGTGGCATATGCTGAGCCAGCCATGGATTGACTGTGGAAGGGCAAACAAGCAGGCTGGATGGGTCGAGGGCAAACAAGCAGGCTGGATGGGTCGAATCCTGGTGGTGGTGGAGGTGAAGGGTTATTGGAGTTGTGCAGGAGGGCCCGTTGGATGGATGGTGGCGGCAGGACTGGATGCTGAAGGACCCGTGGTGGGTGGTGTGGAGGTGTCGCCAGCATCTTCCCCAACTCTTTGACGTAACTGTGCCAGTTGACTCCTGAGTTGGGTCAGCTCATGTTGGGTGTCTGGGTCTGTTGTACGGGTTGGTACCCAGCTATGAATGATGTCAGCAATCTGTTGAGCGGCATACTTGGTGTTGTTGGTCTTGTCCAGCAATTTGCCATCTTGCCGGGCCCGACAGTGGGAGACCTTCTTCAGGTCGACACCTTTGTTTCTGAGCTGCGTCAAGAGCTCTGTCATGAAAACAACAGCTGCGATGTCCCCGGTAGGGATCATGTAGACTTCACGATCATGAGCCAACTTCCGAAGCCAGAAGTTGTTGGCTTGTTGGTACAATAAAGCCGCCAACGGTAGGCTCAAAGGATCACACCCTTCGATGTCCAGCTTTTGAGTGAAAGCTGATTGGCGAATGGTTCTGAGGAAGGTCAGTCCGTTGACTTTTTGATTGTCGTAATGGTCCTTGTCCTCTTGCCAGTGAGGGTTAAGATCGAACCCGTAAGTGCAAGTGGCTTCGTGAAACTCAGGACCTCTTGATGAAGTTGATGGAGGGGTCTCATATATGGACGAGGCTGAGACGAAGGGACTGAAGGTGTGCTTGGGGAGCATGGTTGTGTCAGTGGACATGGCAGAGTTCGTGAGCAAGGTGGAGTGGCTGGACGGGAAGGTGCAGGATATGGCAAGGTTGGTGGAGGTGACGATGGAGGTGCTGGTGGAAACTGGTGGTTGGACCAGTTGGTCTGCATCATGGATTGAGTCGGATTTAGCATTCTTCCCATCATATAAGGTCCAGACTGGTTCGTTGCCCACTGAGGTCGAAACTGAGGGCGCGGCATGTTCTGAGAGTGCAAAATCGCTGAGTTCATGGGCCCACGCCACCGTGGAAAAAACGGCAGGTCAGGACGTGGTGCTTGAACTTGTCCACGAGGCTCGATGCGGTTGCGCTCAGGCATTGGAGATCGAGACCGGTCGGAGTCAGCCATGGTTGACCAAACGAAAGTGTCACGTCGGGCCACTGAGAATGTAATAAATCTACAGAAAAAGTGAATCAACTCAAGTTGAAGATTTGTAACGAAGCTGAAAGGTACCAGGATCAAATTTGTGTAATCTTCAAGTGTGAAGCATTGTAAAACATCACAGTACAAAAAGCGGCATCACAAAAAGAGCAAAGCAACATTTCTTGCACATGACAAGGTTGACATGTAATTAGCATGAAGTCAAACAAAGTAGGGAAAGTCAAGTGACGTCAATGCTAAGACATGTCAATGACAAGTTGAGGCAACCGTGCAATTTTCTTTCGAAGGCTTGTCCAGGTTTCCCTAGAAATGTAAACTCCGGTTTCCGGGTAATGCCGAAAGCTCTATTAGTACACAGCGGCTCAGTTGCCGTCCACCGTTATGGCCGGTGGTCATTCCAACGTCCTGATTGATGATCCTTAGTGCGTGCGTTGATGCTGCGATATGTGCAGTCGTCCGTGGACGAGTCGTCACCATCGATCGTCTGTGGCAGGTTCTGCTATTTCAAAGCGACGAATTTCAAATCCACGTGATTGCTATGAGCAATCGTGTATTTCTCCGACGTTGTTGCCACTCCTTTTCAGCCACGGAGAGCTGTGCCATTTCATTTCCACCAGCTTTGAAAGCAGTATGTTGGCATGCACCTCTGTACATCGCCCCGACAATGATGTCTTGCTGTCCTTTCCCTTTCTTTTGGATCGTATCCATAAGTTCCTTTGCCGCCCAATCAGGAAAAGTGTCGCTATTTGCAACCTCTCTGCCGATGAAAAAAGCACCAAAGGTGGGCATGTCACATCTGGTGTAGTCTTTGTTGTAAGACCAGTTTGCTGGTCTGATCTTACCTTCCAGCAAGATTGCCTGAGAGGTTCCGATCGTCGTTCCATGGAGAAGCGCCCAGGTGTGGTTTTGGTGATTTTTGAAAGGAGGTGGCGTTTGGAAGTGACTGGACTCTGGAAGTGGAAGGATGAGTGCAAGCATGTTGGTGGAAGGTAGCTCAATGATGTAAGGCTTCTCCAAGTCAAAATCAGGAAGAAGATTTGTGCTGAAAAGGAGGTGGACTGCTTTCCTGGTAATCTCGGCTGGAATTCGAGGGTCCACCTTTTGCAGTGTCGCAACAGCACGGTTGAATTCCATAATCTCCACTGTCTTTCTTGGTCGTGGTTTCTTGTCAGGTGGAACTTCTGATGCTGCTGGCATGCGCTCTGGGTGGCGGAGGCCGAACTTGACTCCTCGGACCCATTCCTCTTTGGATCCTTCCTGTAGGTTGATGAGCATATGTCCTGAAGGGACATTGACGGAGGCTGTGGAATGGTCGTCCCCAGAATGGGCAGGTTTCTTCTGCTTTTGGCGTGATGGTGCAGGATGGGTGTGAGTGGTTTTGTGGAAGGATCATGTGGAGTGCTGTGACGGGGAGGGGGTTGTTTGTAGTCAACACAGTTGGATTGGTGTGATGAAGCAGAGTTCTTGGAGTCTTTCCACTTTCCCCATGACTGCCACTTGTCGTTGGACGACTGTTCCTGGTAGTAAGATCGATCATGGTGATCAGTGTATAGGTGGTGGCCTGTTGGTTGGTCCACCAAGGTTCGGCTTGGAGAGTTGGCGTTGTGGAGGGGTATTCTGGTGGCTGTTGATGCTCCTCGATCGTTTGTCGCGCTTCTCGATGGTGTGGGGAGGCCGATCGAAGAGTGATTGATCGCTCCTGGTCTAGTCGTCGAGATTCCTGTCTGCGAGTGGACCCATCTCTGGAAGTAGATAGAGGTCTCGATGAGCGCCTGCGGCGTCGTGTTGAACGTCGACGACGAGGACTATGATGGACGGAGATCGGACGTTTGTCGTGTCTCTGTGAAGAAGATCGATGGCGGTGGGAGCGAGATCTGCGTGAGGATCGTTGTTGAGGTGGTGGATTTCTGAAGGTGGTGCCATGGAGGATGACTGATATTGGGTGGAGGCATGGGAACTGGTGGAGTTGGTGTTGGAATGATGTGGGCTTGACGCTCTTGAGTCTTTTTTTACCATTGCTTGAAGACTGGATTCAACTGTGTTCTTCATCTGTTGAAGAATCTCATCAGGATTGAAGGATGTAGTAGGCCCAGATTGCGTGGCTGGATACTGGATTGGTCACGGGTGCCGGTGGATCTGGTGCCGGAGGTGCTGATGGCTGTGGTGTGGATTGGAATGAAGCGGATGGAGGTTGGACAGTTGGTGGAGGTTGGTGGAATGGAAGAAGTTGTTGGAGATGATTGATATGAGATTGAGCCTGTGAGTGGAGGTGTTGATTCAGCATCGCGTTCTGTTGTTGTAGAGCTGAAATCTGCGCCTGGGTCTGAGCTTGAGACTGCTGACCCATTGGATCACCTCCACAAAATTGGCCAGGGAATCCCATCGACTGAGGATTCCATCCAAAGTTCCACATCGATTCAGGGGCGTTGGGAAAGCGTCCCGGGAACATGGCAGCAGTGTCAGGTGAAGTAGATTGAAACAAAAGAAAAACAGTTCACAACTGATGCATCCACATTATCGTGCAAGTTTCCCCTTATTGCAGGCTCAGAGGCCTAAATGTCACGTCACCCCCATGGACAGCTTACGTGCGACCCCTGAATTACGTGCACAATTGAACCTCACCAACGACCAAAAAAGAAGAGGCACCATACCTGCAAGCATGTCCTGAAGCCTGACCTGATCATGTGACATGCTGTAAGTTGTTGAGCACCGTACTCACTTGGGCAAAGTTGGAAAAAGAATTGTTGTCGCGGCTGAAGTCTACCAACCCTTGAGATGCAGACGAAATGGTGACGCCAGGTACGGCGGCAAGCAGTTTCAACATTCACTCGACCGACCTGTGAAACACTGAAGAAAAAGGCCGGCAATTCACTTTACTTAAACGAATTATTAATTCAAAAATGTAAATTCAGACATCAGGTCGTTGCATCCACACTTTGCTTAGACAAGCATTCCCCGAAGGGTTCATGCCACCTTGACGAATCCAGCATGAATCACACACTTGCTCAGAACCATCTTTGCGAAATTTGATGTGGACTGCATCGTACGTGCAAAACACTTCAGTAAAACCTGACAGGAGTAGTTGGAAGATCAGAAGTGAGAAACTACTCGAAGGTAATCTTTCTACGTCCTTGCTAGATGAATCAAATCACTCTGATGCAGCTCGTTCTTCCTCTATTGACAGTGTAAAATGGTCAGATTGCGGCGACCGTGTAAAACCATGTACAGGAGTTGTTAGGAAACGGCATGGTGGTTCTTGGGTTAGCCACGTCCCACTGCAGAAAATTGACATGAAAAATGAAATTTGAAGCAGGTACGTCAAAGGGACATCTCCCTTTGATATCACTGTGACTTCTGGCCGTCTTCGTTGGCACAGGAACCAGAGTCACACCTGTGCCCCCTGCTGAATACATACATACATAAGTTGATGAAAATGAGACCCTGAGTGATTCAAGAAACTGAGAAATAAAATACCACGAGTGTTAGAAGTTTTATATCTTTTCAGATGTTTCACACACACACATGTGAATTCAGCGTGAAGAATGCGATGCTGGCCTAAGCTTGGACGCTGTCGCCCCATCAACATGAAATGCTGTGACTTTGACCCAAGTTGCCCTCATGAATCAAATATGCCCAAGGAAAAATTTGCGATAGTACAAAGTGGTTCGAGGGGGATTATGATAACCTATGTTTTTTAGGGTAGGTGAATATGGCACTCTTCAAATCAACTCATTGTAATCCCTTCCCCCTAATACTAAACTCCCCCCCACATGATAAGCACCTCAGGTAGTTTCTATTATTAAGGGGTATTTAGTATTAGGGTGCGAAGCTTCCCCCTAATACTCAATTAAAAAACATAATATAAAAACTGGTTGGTGTTTTGGAAAATTTTTTACTTTTCCATACATTTGGAATATTAATTCCAACTGACAAATATTTTTCAGAGGGGTTGAAACCACCAACTAGAAAAACTATTTGCCAAACATTGGATTTCGAAGCTTTCCCCTAATACTAAATTCAAAAACCCTAATATTAAAACTAAAATTTTCTATTTCAAAATGGATGAGATTTCGATTAGATTTCCTTTTAAGATCTGATTAACATATTGACAAAAATTGGATTTCGAAGCTTTCCCCTTAATACTAAATTCAAAAACCCCAATATTAAAGCTAAAATTTTCTATTTCAAAATCGATTCGATTTCGATTAGATTTCCTTTTAAGATCTAATTAACATATTGACCGAAATTGGATTTCGAAGCTTTCCCGTAATATTAAATTTAAAACTTAATTTCAAAAGAAATGTAGAATTTTCGATTTCAAAATCAAATAAACTCCCTTGTAGAATCTAATTGAAATGTTGCCAAAAATTGGATTTCGAATTATAGATTTTATACTTTAAAGCAGGGGGTCACCGGGGTCCCGGGGGGGGGTCGGTGACCAATGAAGACACCTCCCCGGGACCCGTGAAAACGTACCTGGGCGCATAAAAGCCGCAGCTGGTGGTCACCGCAGTCCCATATATATATATATTTATATATATATATATATATCTGTATGTAAGTAAGTAAGTAAGTAAGCAAGTAAGTAACTAACTAACTAACTAATCTA